>ENA-OZMX01000141-OZMX01000141.1-human-gut-metagenome-genome-assembly--contig:-NODE-141-length-22909-cov-8.525947_pt1 | contig 22909 bp, 22 predicted proteins | sample MGYA00244192_ERZ653819 | MGnify/ENA primary metagenome ERZ653819 (study PRJEB26926, sample SAMN06164618) | human gut metagenome | biome: ENVO:00009003; feature: ENVO:2100002; material: ENVO:00002003... | reverse complement strand
CGTTGAATTGTGGCGTATATCATAATCGCCACAAGAGAACCTATAATAAACTCACCGCTGTGCGAGCGAGTTCAATCCGAAGAAAAACCGTCTTTTAGTCGAGCTCTTGGCTTCGCCAATTCAACGATTGCGAATCTAAAAAAAGCAAAGGCGGAATTGCCGTAGGCAATCGCCGCCTCTTCACTACATTTAAAATATTCGCAATCGAGGCGTCCTCGCGGTTTTTAGCAGAAGAAGTCTTGGGCGAAGTAGGAGAGAATCATATCCGCGCCCGCGCGCTTTATAGATACAAGAGTCTCGTCGCGCACACGCTCGTAGTCGAGCCAGCCGTTCTTCGCGGCGGCAAGAACCATCGAGTATTCGCCCGAAACCTGATACGCGGCAACGGGCAGCGTGGTGTTCGCCTTGACCTTCGAAATGATGTCCAGATACGCAAGGGCGGGCTTTACCATAACAATGTCCGCGCCTTCGTCCTCGTCGAGCATAGCCTCTTTGAGGGCTTCGTTGGCGTTGGCTGGGTTGAGCTGGTAGCCGCGCTTGTCCAGATACGCCTTCTTCGCGCCCTTTTTGGCTTTGGGCGAAGAGCCGATTGCGTCGCGGAAGGGCCCGTAGAAAGCCGAGGCGTATTTCGCGCTATACGCCATAATAGCGGTGTTTTCGAAGCCCTCGTTGTCGAGAGCCTCGCGGATTGCACCCACGCGGCCGTCCATCATATCCGAGGGGGCAATTACGTCCGCGCCCGCTTCGGCGGCGGAGATCGCCATTTCGGCGAGAATGCCGACAGTCTGGTCGTTGATAAGCCAAGTGCCAGATTCGTCCAAAATGCCGTCGTGCCCGTGCGACGTGTAGGGGTCGAGCGCGGCATCGGCAACTACGAGCATCTCGGGAAAATTCTTCTTGACCGCCGCAATGGCGCGGTTTGCAAGCGACATCGGGTTGAACGCCTCGCGGGCGTCGAGCGACTTGTCGCCGGCGTCGACCATCGGAAAAGGCGCAATCGCCATAATCCCCGCCTTGGCGGCTTTCTCGCAGTATTTGAGAAGCGACGCAACCGTGTGGCGTTGAATCTTCGGCATAGAGGGAATGTCCTCCGCACCCGAAAGCCCCTCTTTAATAAAGACGGGCAAAATCAAATCCTTCGCGTCGACGCGCGTTTCGGCGCACAAATCGAGAATCGCCTTGCTGCGGCGCAGGCGGCGCGGACGTTTGGGGAGATATAGCTTGAAATTTTCGTTCATATAGTGTTGCTTTATGGGAGCGTTTAAAGAAAATCGCAACAAAAAAGATGAATCCGAGTATACACAATACATTGTCGAGAAAAAAAGAAGAACTCGTCCAAAAGGACGGCGTTTTCGGAATTTACTGCTGCGGCCCGACGGTCTACGGCCCCGCGCACATAGGCAATTTCAGGACGTTTTTGGTTCAGGACGTGCTGCGGCGCACACTCGAATGCGCGGGCTTCAACGTCCGCCACGTTCGCAACATAACCGATGTAGACGACAAAACTATCCGCGAAAGCCGCAAACTCGGCATAACCCTCAAAGAGTTTACCGCCAAGTGGGAGGACAAATTCCACCAAGATTGCAAAAAGCTCAATATGTTGCCCCCGACCGTCGAACCACGCGCAACCGAACACATCGGCGAACAGCTCGAAATGGTCTCGACACTCATCGAGAAGGGCTTCGCATATCCCGTCAAGGACGGCAGCGTCTATTTTAAAATTTCGGCATTCCCCGAATACGGACAGCTCGCGGGGCTCGACCGCGAACATATGGCGACACAGTCGACAAATTCGGCGGGAGAAGTCAACAACGCCGATGAATACGAGCGCGAAAACGTCTCGGACTTCGCGCTCTGGAAAGGGCGCAAACCCGAAGACGGCGACAACTTCTGGAAGTCGCCGTGGGGCGAGGGCAGACCCGGCTGGCACATCGAGTGCTCGGCGATGTCGCGCAAATACCTCGGAGACACGTTCGACCTGCACGGCGGTGGAATCGACCTATGCTTCCCGCACCACGAAAACGAAATAGCCCAGAGCCAGTGCGCCACGGGCAAGTCGCCCTACGTGCGCTATTGGTTCCACAGCGCGCACCTTATGGTCGAGGGGCAGAAAATGTCGAAGAGCCTCGGCAACCTCTTTACGCTCGACCAGCTTGTGGAAAAGGGCTACACGCCCGCGCAAATACGCTACGCGCTGATTTCGGGACACTACCGCCAACAGCTGAATTTCACATTCAAAGGGCTTGACGACGCCAAAAGCGCGCTCGCAAAAATGCGCAAACTTCTCGACGTCGCACTCGAAAAACTCGGTGTTTCGGCGGACGAATTCAAGACTTGGATTAAGCCGCAAAACAATTTTGCCGACACCGTTTTTGCCGACGCCTGGAACGCGCTAATCGACGACATCAACGTGCCCAAGGCTCTGGGCAAAATCTTCTCGGCACTGCCGCAAACCGCGTCTAAATCCGACTTGCAGGCGTTCGCAAGCCTCGTCTACGCGCTCGGAATAGACCCGTTCGAGCCTGCCGCTGCGTCGAATTCCGAGGACGCCGGAAGCGACATTCCCCAAGAAATCCGCGAACTCGCCCAACGCCGCTGGGACGCCAAAAAAGCCCGAGACTGGACGGAGGCCGACCGCCTGCGCGGCGAGCTCAAAGCCGCAGGTTGGGACGTTCTCGACAAAAAGGACGGCTTCGACATAAAAAAGGCATAGCCGCACGGAGGGCGCAGACGCATACGCGGAGCGAATGTCTGCACAAATGCGCCCGCGCAGCTTCCACAACCCGAACCAAAACATCAACAAGAAAAATTTTCGACAAATGAAAGTATTGAGGGCAAAAAGCGCGGGGTTCTGCTTCGGCGTCGAACGCGCGATAGGAATAGCCACCGCCTGCACCGAAGACGGCAGGCGCAAAGTCTACACCGACGGGCCGCTAATCCACAACTCGCAAATGATGGAGCTTCTGAAAAAAAGCGGCGTCGAGGAAATCGGCGACTACGAAAGCAGCAAGCAGCTCGACGACGAAATCGACGGTAAAAGCGACGCCATTTTGGTAATCCGCGCCCACGGGGTATCGCCCGAGCGCAGGACTTATTTGAAGTCTCTCAACCTGCCCTGCAAGGACGCCACCTGCCCCGACGTCGGCAAAATTGCCGGCACAATAAAAATCCACGCAATAAAGGGCTACAACATCGTCATCGTGGGCGACCCCAAACACCCCGAAGTCATCGGTCTTTTGGGCTACGCAAAGGCGGGCAAGGGCTTTGTAATCAAAAACCGCGAAGATGTCGACAATCTGCCCGAACTTGAAGGCGAGTGCTGCATTGTCTCGCAGTCGACAATGTTCCCCGACGATTTCGAAAAGCTGGCAAACTACTTCAAGTCGCGCTTTCCGCAGGCGAAAATTGTCGACACAATCTGCGGGGCGACAAAGGAACGCCAAAAGGAAGTCGTGCGCCTCGCTGAAAACGGAGCGCAGGCGATTGTCGTAATCGGAGGAAAACATTCTGCAAACACGGTCAAGCTTGCGAAGCTCGTCGAAAGAACGGGCTTGCCGTGCTTCCATATCGAGACCCTCAAAGAGCTGGACTTGGACGCGATTTCGAAGTTCGCCAAAGTCGGGGTCACGGCGGGGGCGTCAACGCCCGCTTTTTTGATTGACGAAGTTTGCGCAAAACTCGAATCGATGTAAAAGACAAATCGCGCAGCCCGAGAAATTGGAAACTTTTCCCTAAATCAAGCGTTGAAAATATTATGAAAAACAGTCCGAACTCCACCCTACAATACTTCTCGACAATCCGCGTCAAGGCGCGGGCGGCATTTACGCATATGGAGGTAATGCTCGCAATAGCGATGATTTCGCTGCTGGCGATTCTGGTGGTTTCGAATGTCGACAAGCTTATGACAAGCTCGCAGGCGAAGATTGCGGAGTCGTTTGTAAACGGCTCGCTGGCCACCCCTATGATGGCTTTCAAACTTTCGACGGGACGTTACCCCACAACCGAAGAGGGCTTGAATGCCCTGCTCAAAGCTCCCGACAGCCTCAAAGAGCGTTGGGACGGCCCCTATGTGCGCAATCTGCCCGCCGACCCGTGGGGAAATCCCTATCAGTATAGGTGTCCCGCCCAGAAAAGCGCGGACGGTTACGACTTGTGGTCGATGGGTCAGGACGGACAAAACAATACCGACGACGACATCGGCAACTGGAAAAACTAAACACAAACGCGGCGGATTTTGCCCGAAACAAAAAGAGCGTTCACCCTGCTTGAAACGATTGCCACAATTGCGCTAATCGCGCTCTTGGTGTCGCTTACGCTTTCGGGGCTTACGAACACCGAAATTTTTGCTGGCGGCAGACGCTCCCCCGAATCTGTTCTGAAAACGGCGGTAAAAGCGGCGTCCAACGCGGCGCGCAACACGGAAACAGTGACGGAATTGAGGTTCGATTCGCGCGGATTTTTCGAAATCTCGAACACCGAAAACGGCGCGGTTTTAAAACGCGTTTTTTTGGAGCCCAAGGCGGAAAAAATTTTTACAGCCGCGCAGCCCAAAACCGAACGCGACGCCCAAGCCCCGACAGCCGACACCCCCGCAGAACGCGATATTGCAGCCGAATTCAAAGCTGCGGGGCTGCCAAAAATGCGCAACGCCTCCGACCCAGCCGCCGAATTGCGCGAGTCCGACACCGAAGTAAAATTCGCGTTGATTCCGCCCGAAGTCGTAGGCAAAACGCGGATTGAATTCGAGCCGCAAACCCTCAACCCGCGCGGCGTCCGCTTCGCCCCCGACGGCACTTGCGCCGAATTCGAGGCGTCTATAACTTTCAAAAATAGCCCCGAAACAATCCGCCTGCGCTCCGACCCGATGACTTCCTCGCTATATGAAAAAAAATAGAAAAGGATTTTCGCTCATAGAAGTTATCGCGGCGGTCGCGCTCTTTGCAATCGGCGGATTCGCGGTTTCGCAGACGTGCATAAACCTCGTAATGCCGCTTACCGCGCGGGATAAAGACTGCGATTTGGAGGCCGACATCGCCCTGTGCCTCGACGCCGTTTCGAAAGTTTCCGACTACGAAGCTCTCGACGACGGACTCGATGTCGACTGCCTCGACAACCGCACTTGGCGCGTCTACGCCGAATTCGAACAAACCGAAATCGCCGACCTTTTCAGGCTCGACGTGCGCATGGTTTCGCCCGAGCGCGAATACAGACGCAGCCTGCTTGTTATCCGCCCCGACTGGTATGAAAACGCCTCCGACCGCGACGACCTCATAAAAGACCGCTCCGATTTTCTCGAAGACGCCCGCCGCCGCGGCGAATCTTCCCCTCCCGCATACCGCGAAAAAAAATCAACCGCCACTGCCAACCGCGACCCCGACCACGCCCGCGCCGCGACGCCGCAAACCCGACACCCCTCCCGCAACAATGCCTAAACGCAGCCTGCAACGCCGAAGCCCTCGCGGTTTTCAACGCCGCGCCTTTACGCTGGTAGAGACGGTTCTCGCGCTTGCGGTCTCGGCAATTATTATGCTCGCGTGCGCCCAGCTGCTTTTCGACACCGCGCATACGGGCGAAATTCTCGCAAGGGGCGGCTCGCTGCGCGCACACGCCGACGGCGTCGAAAAGTTTTTGACATATGCATTTTCGCGCTCGAACGCCTCCGCGCTCACCTTTGACGAATCGCTTTCGAACAAGTCGGGCGAAATCCTCGCAGCCCCCCTGCCCGACGAGCTCGGTAGCAACCGCGACTACCGCGTCGTCTTCACCGAAAAGACCGCCCACCCGCTCTACGCCGCCCCGTTCGGACTCTCGCCCGAAAAGGTCTGCTACCTCGATTTCGAGGAGGGCGCGGGGCTTTTCATAGTCTGGCATTTCACGCAGTCGGAAGACCGCAAAAACGACCGCGCAATCTACAAAACGCGCATTTCGCCATACGCGAGCGAAATCCTCTACATCTACAACGACGGCCGACGCTGGCGCGAAGAGCCGCAACTTACAACCCGCACCGAGGCCATGCCCGAATTCGTAAAGATAAAATTTTCGCGCTCGGGCGAAACGCTCGAACGCATAATCGCTCTCTCCCCGCGCATAGACTACCAGATTTCGAAATGAAAACGCACAAAAACGCATCGGTTCTGCTCGTCGTTATGCTGACGATTTTCGCGGCGGCGGCGATTCTCGTATCGTCGGTTGAATACGCAAAAACCGCCCTGCGCCAACGCGCTACCGCCTCGAAATTCGGCGACCTGCGCGCATCGGCATATTCCGCGCTAAACGCAGCCGTGGCGGTTTTGGAGGAGTATTCCGAAATCGACGGCGGCATTTATTCGCCCGCGCAGGGCTGGGAGAAACCGCTCGCCGACGGGCGCGTAAAAGTGCCCGACGGCAGCGACGCCGAAGTCGAAATCGCCGACGAGAGCGGAAAAATCCCCCTGCGCAACACCGACACCGAAACGCTCGTCAAAATTTTCGAAGCGTTCGAAATTTCCTCCTCCGACGCCCAAAAATACGCCGATCTAATCAAAGACTGGTGCGACGCCGACGACGCGCCCGCAACTTTCGGCGCGGAGTATCAGGACTACGACGCCCGCGCCGCGCTCCCGCCAAACCGCCCGTTCGAATCGCTCGACGAACTGCGCTATGTCAAGGACGTTTGCGACGTTTTCTTTTCGCCCGAAGGCGGCAGCCCGACGCCGCTTTTCGAAAAATTCGCCGCGATTTTCTCGCTCGAACCGTTCGAAAAAACCAACCTAAATTCAGCGTCTGAAGATGTTCTCTACACGCTTATGCAGATCGAGCAAAAACAATACCGCCCCGCGCTCTTCGAGGCTATATGCGGCAAAATCGGCGCGGTGTCCGACGGAATCGTGTGGTGCAAAACCGGCGAAGACATTTCCTCGCGCGGCGGCGGCGACTACCCTACAACCAAAACCGCCTTCACCGCGCAGTATCTAAAAATAACAGTAAATATCAAGCGCGGACTCGCCCAATACAAGCTCATTGCCCACTACGCCAACGCGCAAACATACGCCAAACTGCGCAATAAAAACACATCGTCGCGGAAAACCGACACCGCCGGCTCGTCCAGTTCAAGCGCGACCTCCACCCCCTTCGGAAACGTTTTCGAAAACGCCGTGCAAAATTCCAATTCGGCAAAGGCAAAGAAAAAGGGCACTTTCAAAATCGTCCGAATTGTCGAAATCGGCGGCTGAAAATTTTTCGCGCCCCCCAAAAAATTCAAGTAGCTTCCAATTCGAACAGTCCTCCAAAAATTCGGATACTCCGTCAAAATTCCGCGCAGCCGCCAAATTCGCGCTCCAAAAAAAAATTCGCAACAAACGCCCAAAAAAATTTTACGCCGCCCCCTAAAAAAAAGGGAACCCTGCGCCTTTTACGGCGCAGGGTCTATAACTATGAAAACAGCTACTATACTGCGATGGTCATTAACGCACATTTTCCGTTAAAAATCCAGTATTTTTTTTAAAAAATTTCATATAAAAAACCGCAGGCTTTCGCCTGCGGCTTATTTTAGCGGATTTGGAGGGATTCAAGCCCTGCCTGCGTTTTGCATATAAAACGCAACGCTCTATTTAAAATAACGATTTAGCAACCCGAGGAACGCCGAACCGTGGCGGGCTTCGTCTTTGCACATTTCGTGAACGGTGTCGTGAATAGCGTCATAGCCCAATTCCTTCGCGCGTTTTGCGATGGCGAGCTTACCCGCGGTCGCGCCGTGTTCGGCTTCAACGCGGGCAGTAAGGTTCTTCTTGGTGTCGGCGTCGACGCATTCGCCCAAAAGCTCGGCGAATTTCGCGGCGTGTTCGGCTTCTTCAAAGGCAATGCGCTTGTATGCTTCGGCGACTTCGGGATAGCCTTCCCTGTCAGCCTGACGGCTCATTGCCAAATACATTCCGACTTCGGTGCATTCGCCCATGAAGTGCGCGCGCAAGCCCTCGACAACTTCGGCGTCAAGACCCTTCGCGACGCCGATTCTGTGCTCGTCCGCCCAAACCATTTTCTGCGATTCGTCGACTTCAACGAATTTCGATTTCGGGGCTTTGCACTGCGGGCAGACCTCGGGGAGGTTGTCCGAATCCATAATGTAGCCGCAAATGCTGCATCTTACTTTTGCCATAATTTTGTTTCCTTTCCTATTTTTGTTTGTGTGTAAATTTTTATTTTACGAAACCAACTTTGACACAAAAAAAATATTTTTCAAGCTTTTCAACAAAAACAAGAATCATTCTTATTAAGAGAAGAAAACTAACCCTTCCGCTGCCCGAATTTCACCGTCTATTCCTATTACCCCACACCGCTCGCCTACCCGCCTATTGCCCCGCAATTCCTATCCCATAGCCAGCAACATCGCCTCTTCGCAAATACCAACACTACCACCGCGCCGTCGAAAAAAGAAAATCAGACGAGCGTTGAACCCGCTACATATTGAACCCGCCGCGCATTGAAATCACAGTGCACTGGAATTCCCGCGCACCGAAATCGCCTGCACGATTGGCGTGTGATTGGCTTGACAATATTTTTTCAGCCCGCAGAATCTTCGGTTTTCATACAAAATAAAAAATGCAAGCGATAGTATTTCCGCCTCTTAACAGATGCCCGAAAAAAGGGCTCTCCGAGATACAGCAAAGGATTCTCGAAGCCAAAAAACGCCGCAACGCCGTTATTTTGGCGCATAATTACGTGTGCGAAGAAATCCAGCAGGTTGCCGACTATGTGGGCGACTCGCTCGGGTTGTCGCGTCAGGCGAAGAAAACCGACGCCGACGTAATCGCGTTCGCGGGCGTCGATTTTATGGCGGAGACCGCGAAAATCCTCAATCCGACAAAGACGGTCGTCCTGCCCGACCACGCCGCGGGCTGCACACTCGAAGAGCTTTGCGACCCCATCGAGCTTGCCATCTTCAAGAAAAAGCACCCCGACGCGCTCGTAATCTCCTACATAAATTGCAGCGCGAAAGTCAAGACGCTCAGCGACATCATCTGCACCAGCGGCAACGCGCTCGACATCGTAAAGCAAATTCCCGCCGACCGCGAAATCATCTTCTGCCCCGACCAAAACCTCGGCTCTTGGATTATCGAGCAAACCGGACGCGATATGATTCTGTGGAACGGTTACTGCTGGGCGCATACTCAATATAAGGCGCAGGAGCTCGCCGACCTCAAAGCGGCATTCCCCAACGCGCCCATAATCGGACACCCCGAAATGCCCAAGGCCGCCCGCGACGTTTGCGACTGCGTTTGCAGCACCGAAAAAATGATTGCCTTTTGCAAGTCCACCCCCGCCGACACGATTATCGTCGCGACGGTTGTCGAAATGATTCACCGCCTGCGCCGCGAAGTTCCCGACAAGACATTCGTCGCCGCGACGGCATCGGGCAGAATGGCGCAACACTGCAAGAATATGCTGATGAACACGCCCGAAAAACTGCTTGCCGCGCTCGAAAACCTCGAACCGAAAATCGAGCTCGACGCAGAAATTATAAAAAACGCGCTTGCGCCGATTGAGAGAATGCTCGAAATGTCGAAGTAGCCCGAGCCGAATGCGGCGTTGCAAAAAAGCATAAAACACATTCACAAAACTTCAAAAAAAATCGGCGCGACATAACGCGCCGTTTTTTTGCGCCCGAAATTTTTGAAAAAATCTAAAATTCAAAAAACGGAAAATGCGCATCAGGAATTTGCGCACACGCGCAAAACAAAATCGGCACACCCCTACACTCGCAAATGCAAACACAAAACCGAAGCGGGCGCAAACAGCCCCCGCCAGAGAGCAAAGCCTAAAATTTAACGGCTGCGATTGTGTAACGCACCGACGCGTTGCCGTTTCGGTCGCCAACTACAACCCAGTCGAGAATGCGCGCCTGCGGCTCGAGCCCGCGCAGGGCAGCTTCGAGCGCGGCAAGCCTTTCAAGCGGCTGCGCGGTCGTCGAAAGCTCGATTTTCGAAATTTTAAATCCGCCGAAAACTCCCTCCGAAACGCGCGAAAGCGAGTAATCCGCACCCGAGCCCCGCGCCGCATTCTCGACTGCTATCTGCAATTTTTCCGCGTCGAACGCCGCGGCGCGGTCGACTGCCGCCGAATGTTTTTTGAGCCGCGCGGCAATCACGCTTTCCATATCGAGCGCGGCATTGGCGCGGGTTAGCCGCGCCGAGCAATCCGCCGAAAGGGCGTTTAGCTCGCCCAAACGCGAAAATTCGGCAAACGCCGCCACAAGCAACGCGCACAAAAGCACGCCCGCAAGCATCCGCCTTTCACGCTTTGTCCGCGCCGCAAGCCAGCGCGCCGCAGAAATTTTCGGATTTTCGAAAAGTCTCATTTTCCTCCCCCTTTCGCGACAATCGACACCGTAAAGCGCGTCTTGCCGCGCACGGTATCTCCCGACATCTTAGCCGAGTATTTTTCCGAATCATTGAGCGCGTCGGTAAAATTTTTGACATCGACAATCGAGTCCGCCCTGCCCGAAACCGAAATCGCGCCGCCGCCCTCGCGCGCGAGTTTTTCAAAGACTACGCCGTCGGGGCGCAGCGCGTTCAACGCCGCAAGCGTCTCGACTGGACGCGCCGCCGCACCCGCCAAATCAGCAAGCTTTGCCGCCTCCGCCGCCATCGCCTCGACGCGCGCCGCGGCGGGTTCGAGCTTCGAAAGCTCCGCCGAAACGCGCTCTAACCGGGCATTTTCACACAAAAGATACGCTCCGAGCGCGGCCAAAGAAAACGCGCAAAGCGCATACGCGCCTATCGCTCCGACGCAAAAGGCGCGGGCAAAACGCGATTTTTTCGCACTCTTTAACATCTCCGAATCGCGCAACTCGGCGGACGCAAAATGCCTTACTTTTTTCGCGATGCTCACGCGCTCCAAAACCTCGCCGTCTGCGCCGATACGCGCCAACTCCGCCGCGAGTGTTCCGCGCAAAATGCCGACCGATTCGACTTTGTAGACGGCAACCGACGCGGGCGTTTCCTCGCCGCCGCCCAATTCGGCAAGCTCGAACGCCCCGCGCACCGCAGCGGAAATGTCGCCGTCTTCGACCGCACACGCGCCCGCATTCGCAAATCCGCCGTTTTCGAACTTCGCAACACACACGCCGCCGCCGTAAACGAGAGCTACAACGCCGTCAAAATCCGCAGCCGCAAGCAATGCCGAGGCGGGCATAACAAGCCGGGCGCGGTCGAGCTCTTCGCGGGAAATTCCGCCGAAAACCGAATCCGGCAAAGCCGCATACGCAAGAATTGTCCCTCCTTTGCGCGCACATGCCGAAAGCATATCCACCCCCGCGCAAAGCGGCGAAAGCTCCGCAAGCGTCCGCGCAGCAGCCTGCGCGTCGGCGTCGGAAAAATCCCGCTCAAACGCAATAACCGACGCAAAAACCCGACTGTCTTCGACCAAAATTACCGACATATTTTATTTTATAAACGCTGAAAATCGAAATAAGTTTCCGAATTTATTGTTGAAAGCGCGGAAAAATCAACCAAATTATCCCGATATGGCACTTATTGTTTATTCGGGAGGTCTCGATTCCACCGTTCTGTTGCACCTGTTGAAGCGCGAGGGCAAGGCGCAGGCGGCTCTGCTTGTCGACTACGGGCAGAAGCACAAAAAGGAGCTTGAATACGCAAAGACAAACTGCCGCAAGCTGGGCGTGCCCTTCGAGGTGGCGGACTTGACTTCGCTCAAACCGCTCTTCGGCGACTGCTCGCTCACAAACGATTCCGAAGCCGTCCCCGACGGCGGCTATCGAGAGGAGTCGATGAAAAGTACCGTCGTCCCCAACCGGAATATGATTATGATTTCCGTCGCCGCAGCCCGCGCCATTGCAGTAGGGGCGAACGAAGTCGCCTACGCGGCGCACGCGGGCGACCACGCCATATACCCCGACTGCCGCCCCGAGTTCGCCGACGCGCTCGACGGCGTTTTGGCGTTGTGCCACTACGAGCCAATAAAACTTTTGCGCCCGTTCGTCGGTATGACAAAGGCGGAGATTGTAGAGCTCGGCGCGGAATTGGGCGTAGATTTTTCGCTCACCTGGTCGTGCTACAAGGGCGGAGAAATCCATTGCGGAACATGCGGAACGTGCACCGAACGCCGCGAGGCGTTCGCCCTCGCGGGAGTCGCCGACCCGACAAAATACCTCGCCTAATCCCGACCGCAAATCCGCCCGAAACCCGCGAACAAGCCGACTATTGGATGAAATATTATAGCGGAATTTATGATGCAGAAAAAGTCAAAGAATATATTGACAAGTGGAAAGCCGTGACAATCGGCCCCGACTCTTCGATATATCAGGGCATTGTGATTCGGACATACAAAGTCGACAGGGACAAGATTGTTCTGGTCTCGGAGGAATACTCGCTCGGGCGCGACGACGCCACGCCCGAAGAGGAGGCCGAATACAAGCGGAAAATGAAGGAGCGCGACATGGAACTTGACAGGCGTTGGGATAAAAAATTAAAGAGAGCCGATATGGACAAAGCCGCCGCCGAAGCCGTAAAGAAGGCAAATAAATACCCCTAATCCACCTGCCCCCCCAAAGCTAAGCGGAAAAATTCGCTAACGCAGTTGCAGGATTCCGCCCTGAGTGAGGAAAACTTCGCGATCGGTAATTTTTGCGAACTCGGGGTTATGGGTGATGAGCAAAAGCGAAACTCCGCCGTCTTTGCAAAGCCCGAGCAGCATATCCATTACGGACTCCGCGGTTGATTCGTCGAGGTTTCCCGTGGGTTCGTCCGCCAAGATAATCGACGGGGAATTCAATATTGCGCGGGCTATTGCAACGCGCTGGCGTTCGCCGCCCGACATTTTATTGGGCAGGTAATCGGTTCTGTCGCCCAAGCCGACGCGGGCGAGAAGTTCGCGGGCCGCCGCCCTGTGTTTCGACGCGCTGCGCCCCAAGATTCGGCAACCGAGCAGGACATTTTCGAGCGCGGTAAGTTCGGGAACGAGGCAATACTGCTGAAAGACGAACCCCATAAACCCCGCGCGAACCTTTGCCTGCGCGGTGTTTGAAAGGTTGTCGACGCGCCTGCCGTGCCACAGGACTTCGCCCGAAGTCGGGGTTTCGAGCCCCGAAATTATGTTCATAAAGGTGGTCTTGCCCGCGCCGCTCTCGCCGCGCAAAGAGACGCTTTCGCCCGATGCGATTGAAAGCGAGGCGTCTTTTAGGACTTCGATTGCCGAGCCGTCGGGGGACTTGAAAACTTTGCGCACGTTCAATGCCGACAAGACCTCGCGCTTTGCGGAATCGGCGGGATTTTTTGTTTCGGGACTACTCATTGCGCATGGCCTCCGATATTTTAAGCCGCGCGGCGCGGACTGCGGGGAAAAAGCCCGCGACAGTGCAAAGTGTTATCGCAAAAACGCAGGCGCGGAATGCGTCGGCGAACTCGTATTTGACGGGCAAACGCGCGAAATGGTAGAACTCGATAAGCGACTCCCTACCGACGATTATTTCGACGAGTGTCTCCCTGAAATGCAGGAGCGCGACTGTAAAGCAGATTCCGAAAACCGAACCCAAAACGCCGATGACGAAGCCCTGAAAGCAGTATGTCAGCGCAATCTGCCACGGGCGCGCGCCCATTGCGCCGACGAGTCCGATTTCGCGCGTTTTGCGCAGGACGGAAGTGTAGAGCGAAATGCAGATGGAAAACGACGCCACGATGATAATCAGGAAGATTATCAGCGACATCATTACTTTTTCCATTTTTATGACGCGCAAAAAGCCCTCGTTTGCCGTGAGCCACGTTGAAATTCTGTATGGGCAGACGCCCGAAGCGCGCAGTTTTTGCGCGAACGTTTCGCAATCGACGCCCTCTTTGAGGCGCAGGACGATTGAATGGACGCCGACGCCGAGATTGTAGAGGTCGGACATACGCCGCAGCGAGACGAGGGCGACGTTTGCGTCGACTTCCGAATAATCGGTATTGAGCAAGCCGACTACTTCGAGCCGCGCGGGCATCGGAACTTCGTCCTTCTTTATGCGGTCGAGCATTGTGGGCGCGAAAATTTCGACGGTATCGCCGACGGAAATTCCGTTGATTCCCGCGAGGCGCGAGCCGATTATTATGGAGTCGTCGTCGAGGTCGGCAACTGTGCCCATTTTGACGAAGCCCTTTTTTTCGAACGGAATTGCCGACGTGCCGCGGACGGTGTCGTAGCTGCGAAGCATCGGGAAAATCGGGACGTTGCGCGACATCATCATAACCGGGCCGTTCGAGACGCGCTCGACTGCGGCGATTTCGGCGAACTCCGAAAGGCGTTTGCAGATTTTATCGGCGTTGTAGATGGGCGAGCCGTAATTGCGTATGATGATGTCGCCGGAAGTGTCGCGCAGTTTCTCGCCTATTTGGGCGTGGAAGCCGTTCATCACGCTCTGCGTGCCGAAAAGTCCGAGTATGCCGAGCGCGACGCCGAGCACCGAAACCGCCGCGAAAAACGAAACAACCTTTCCGCTGGGGAAAAGCTGTTTCAGGGCTATATACAACCACCAAGGCATTTTGTTTTATGCGTGTTGCGTGTCGGTGTCGGCATGGCGTTGCGCGCGTTGCGCCTATTCGGGGCGCAATGACGGGAACAGGATTGTGTCGCGGATATTTGCGGCACTCGTGAGCAAAATCACGAGGCGGTCGATGCCGATACCCATACCGCCCGCGGGGGGCATACCGTGTTCCATCGCCACGAGGAAGTCTTCGTCCAGATTCTGTTTTTCCTCGCCGACTTGCGCCTCGAACATCTGGCGTTGAATGAACGGGTCGTTCTGCTCGGAGTATGCGGGGGCGATTTCCTGACCGTTGATACACAGTTCGAAAACGTCGAGAACGGTCGGGTCTTCCTTATTGAGTTTTGCAAGCGGGCACAATTCCTTGGGAATGTGCATTACGAATGTGGGCTGGATTAGGTTGGGCTCGACGAGTTTGCCGTAGACGTTTTCGGTGATTTCGTAATCCTCCAAAGTGGGGTCTACCTGAATGCCGAGTTTTTCGCAGGCGGCGAGTTTTTCCTCGCGCGAACGCTTAAACCAGTCTTTGTCGCCCGAAGCTTCGATGACCAAGTCGCGGTAGTCCGCCTTGCGCCACTCGCCGCCGAGCTCGATTGTGCCGCCATCGGCGCGTGGAATTGAAGTCGTGCCCAAGACGCGCTCGCAGAGGCGCATAAAAAGCGAGCGCACAAGTTCCATCATTCCCTCGTGGTCGGAATACGCCTGATAGACTTCGAGCATTGTAAATTCGGGATTGTGTTTTCTGTCCAACCCCTCGTTGCGGAAGACGCGCCCCATTTCGAAAACCCTGTCGAAGCCGCCGATGAGCATTCGCTTCAAATAGAGTTCGAGGGCGATTCGAAGGTAGAACTGGCAATCGAGCGCGTTGAAGTGCGTCGTGAAAGGACGCGCCGCCGCGCCGCCCGCGACGCCGTGGAGCACGGGCGTCTCGACTTCGGTGAAGTCGCGCTCCCAGAAGAACTGGCGGATTTCGCGGATAATTGCGCTGCGCATTTTGAAGCGTTTGCGCGAATCCTGATTCGTGATGAGGTCGAGGTAGCGTTGGCGGTAAATCTGTTCGCTGTCGGTGAGCCCGTGGAATTTTTCGGGCAGCGGGCGCATACTTTTGCAGAGCATTTTATAGTCGCTGACGCGCACGGTGATTTCGCCTGTCTTTGTCTTGAAGAGTTTGCCCTTTGCGCCTATGATGTCGCCGACGTCGAGGTTCTTTTTGAAGTCGTCGTTATAGACGCCCTCGGGAAGCCCGTCGCGCGAGACGTAGAGCTGGATTATTCCGTCGCGGTCGAGCACTTTCAGGAAGCTCGCCTTGCCCATGAGGCGGAAGAACAGCACCCTGCCCGCCACCGAGACTTCGTGCTCGGTATTCTGCCCCTCTTCGAGCGAGTTGTCGAAGGATTCAATCGCCGTTTTGCTTGTGTGCGTCTGATTCCAATTCGCCCTGAACGGGTCGAAGCCCGCCGCGCGCATATTGTCGAGTTTTGCTTTGCGAACCGCCCACAAATCGTGGCTGTTGTCCTGAATTACGTTTTTGTTTTCGCCCATTTTGTAAAAAGTTTCTCGCCTTTTATTACACACATCGGCGCGTATGGCAACATCTTTTTAAAGCCGCGCGAAAATGCGCAAAAAAAGCCGCCTATGCGGGCGGCTATTGCGGGGGAAATATGTGAGAGAGTGCGGGCGAAAAATATGCGCTATTTGTTTGCGCCCGAAGGCAGAACGAAGCGCGACGGGTCGACGACGTCGTTAAACACTGCAACTCCCGCTATTCTGCCGTGGAAGAAGTTTCCCATTCCGCTTTTTAGCAGCACGGAGCCGACTGTAAAATCGGAGCCGTTGCTCGCCATTCCGTTGGGGAAATAATACGGATTCTTGCGCTGCACAAGCCCGTCGGGGTAGCCCGCAAAGCCTTTTGTGTGCTCGATTAGCTCGGGCTGCGACGCCGTGAATTTGCCGTCGACATAGGACTTTATTTCGCGTCCGTCGTATGTCATTGCAACCTGAACCCATTTGCCGACCTCGACCTTTTCGGGGCTTGCGCTGTAATCGATGGAATACGGAAACGGCGCAGTCGCCTTGCCCGACTTCGAAATGTGTCCGCAGACTTTGTCCGCGCCGTTGTAATACGGCAGCGAAACGAACAGTCCATACTGGCGTTTGCCGCCGTCGGAATGCTCGTTCCAAAGCCCCGCAACAAAGCAGTTGTGCTTGCCCGAGGCTCGTTTCACCCACGCTACAACCGTCACTTTTTTTGTGATGTCGAGCGCGCCGACCTCCTGTTTGGGCAGGACAAGGTAGGAATTTTCGCCGTTAAATTCCAGACACGCCGCACCGAAAACGCCGTCGCCCGAAACGCGCTTGACGCTCGCGTTTGCGTCGCGCAAGGCGAAATTGCCGCGGAAATCGGGGTAGCCCGCGCCCGACGCGTTTTCGGAAAAATCCCAAAACGCAACGAGGGATTTTTCGGACTCGACAACCGAACGCAAATCGGACGCGGTTGCGCCGCAGCCCGATTTTTTCAACCCGCCACAGGCGCACAGTGCGCAGGCTGCAACTGCCAAAACGAAATTCATAATCCTTTTCATACGCGCAATGAAAGCGAATGGGAGGGAAATCGGCAAGAAGAAAAAAATCCGCTGCGGTATCCCCGCGCGGATTTTTGATAATTATAGAAAATGTTTTTTTAATTCAAATGCTATTCCATAATGACGCGCTCCTTGGGCTCGGGGGCGTCGTAGCGTTGCGTCTGGGGCGTTTCGGTAAAGACGTTGCGTATTGCGCTGTCGCACAAAGGCCCTTTAATCCAGACGGCGACTTTCCCCTTCGCCATAACGCCGTCGACCAAAATATTGCGCATTTCGCCCATTTTGGAGCGTCTTTGTTTCCAGAAGCGCGTGTCGCCGATGCGGATTGTCGCCTGAGCGCGCGGCTCGTTGCCCGTTGCCGTATCGACGATGTCGCGCACTATTATATTATACATATTGACTCCGTCCTGATTCAAAAGCCGCACGATTCCGTGTCCGCCGAGGCATTTCGCCCGAACGTTTTTTATTGTGATATTGTAGATGTCGTCCGCGCCGGACTCCCATCTGCCGCCGTATTGCATGCCGTCGCCGCCGATTACGCGCTTTTCGGGCGCGACGGGGAGAATGTAGCCCGTGAGCGCGACGGCGTCGTCGCCGACGCTTCCGAAAATGTTTTCGATTGTAATGTCGTGGCAGCCCTTGCGAATGTCGACGCCGTCCTGATTGCGCATATCGTTTTTGTCGTCGAAAGTGATGTTGGAAATGCGCCCGTTCGACGAGCCAGACTCAATGGAAATACCCCACGCCTGCGTGTTTTGCAGCGTCAGGTTTTCGATTTTGAAGCCGTCGACCGAGACGAGCAAAATGCCGATTGTGCGCCAGCCGTTTTTGTCGCCCGTGCGCGCGCCGTAATGCGACCTCAATCCGCCGCTGAGCACGGGGTTGCCGACGCCGACAATCGAAATGTTTTTGTTGGGAGTAAGCGTTCCGTTTTGCGCGCCCGCACTGCGAATTATGTTGTCCTTGACATCGGGCGCGAGCCTCACGAGACAGTCGCGCAGAACGAGCGTGAAATCGTCGGGTAGCAGAATGGCGCGGTCGATGAGCCAAATGGCGTCTTTGCGGGCTTTGTTGACGCGCGGAATTTCTATGGAACGCTCGCCCGTTTCGCACGCCTTCTTTATGGCGGCTTCGATGCGCGAACTGTCGTCGCCGTCGAAGTCGTTTGGCGTAATCAGGGCATTTGCCGAAAATGAGGCGAGAAAAAACGCCGCCGCAAAAGCTGTTTTTGCGATATTTGTCTTCAATATTTGTAGTGATTTCATATGCATTATTATTTTTATCTATTTTAATTTTTCGGCTTACTTGCCGAAAATTTTTCTATCCGCGACGCTCGATTTCCTCCGAAATGCGCTCGGCGGAAATTCCGGTAATGCGCTCGAAAATCGCGGCGTCAAAATTCGGCAGGGCGAATGTTGCGCGCAAATCGTCGGCGTCGGCGGATTTTAGCGACGCCTCTAAATCGCCCTTTTGAAGCCACTTGGGCAGGCGCACTTCCGCGGCGGTCAACCCCGTCGGCTTGTCGAACATATAAACTTCGGGTGAACGCGTGTTGAAAAATCCGTTGCTGTAATTACACAGATTCCACTTGCCCGAATTGCGGTTGCCGCGGTTGAAGCTGCCCGAATTTGCGTGCCCCGTGTTGTGGTCGCCGCTATTGAAGCTGCCGCGATTGAAGCTGCCCGTGTTTGAGTGCCCGACATTAGAAGAACCTGAATTCAGGCTGCCGAGATTGTCGTTGCCGACGTTGTCGATACCCGTGTTGGAGTCGCCCGTGTTGAAGTCGCCAGAATTTAAATTGCCGACATTTCGGCTGCCTATGTTGAAGTTGCCGATGTTGGCGTCGCCGACATTCGCTTTGCCGATGTTGCCGCAGCCCTTGTTCAAAGCGGCGTCCGAATTTTCGGCGCGGCACTCGTCGGTAACTTCGCGCAAAAGCCGAATGCGTCTGCAACACGCCTGTTTTTCAACTCCGTTGAGATTTTCCGAGACGAGACCTTCACACTCAACTTCAAAAACCCGCGCACCTTCGACATACCAAATGCGCCAGTTTTTCGAGACGTAATAGCCGCCCGAGCGAATTGCCGTATTTTCAACGGCGGGCAGCCACTCGCCCGCCGAGCCGCCGCGCGGAAGATAACGCGTGTAGTCGAATTCGCGCGTCGGGGATGCTGAATTATGTAGTATTACTTTGTAATATTTTTCACCCATCACAAATGTTTTTTACGATTTTTGTTTTTCGGTCGGCGTTATCGATATGTCGACAAATCCGCCCCTGCCCCCAAACGGCGCGACAATCTGAAATTTGCCGCAGTACCAGTCTTCGCTTTGCGAGTGTATATGCCCCGCAAGCACGCCCCATACATTCGGCGCGGAAAAGAGGAGTTCGCAGAATTCGGAGGTCGTGGACGAAACACCCGCGGGGCTCCAAGGCTGCCGACGCTCTATTTTATAATACGGGTCGTTTTTCGCGCCCCATTCGGGATTTCCGCAGAAGAAAATGTCGCGCCCCGGAACGTAGAACGGTATGTGGGCACAGACTATAACGGGCAGCCCTTCCGAAAGAACACGCTTGAACGCGTCGAGTTGTTCGCGAGAAATTTCGTATGTCGAGTTGTCGAGCATCACGAAATTCACGCCGCAGATTTTCTTGGAGTATATGAGCGGATTTTCGCCGAAATACAGGGGTTTTAACGCCACAAGCCAGCGCGCGCGCTGCTCGGAGTCCGAACCGCCCTCCCCTTCGAAATGCCAGTCGTGATTGCCCGCCAAATAATGACACGGCACTTTGCTGCTCGACAAAACCGACAAAACCTCTTTGATATTTTTTGATGACGGATAATTGAAAATGTCTCCTCCTAATATTATGGCGGCGTATTTTTCGGATTCCGCCTTAGCGACGATTTTTTCGAGCACGCCGACCGAGCGCAGCCCGTATTTTGCCATGCGCGCGGCATAACCGTCATACGGCGCGACCAGACCGTCGGGAAACGCTATGTGCGTGTCGGCAACAAACAGAATTTTACCGCCGCCGCCTCCTATTTTGTCGGAAAAAATATTCAGCTTGCTCCCTGAAAGAGTCGCCGAAAATGGGATTTTTTCGGCCGACTTCCCGCATTTTTTCGAACACGAGACAATCCCCCCCGCCAATAACGCTGAGGCAGAACTTAAAAATACCCTTCTTTTCATAGTCAGTTTACTGACTGTAAAAACGGTAATTGGATAGTCAAGAATTTTCCAGCTTCCCATATGACAAAGAGATACCATGCTAAAAAAACAAAAAAACGTAAATTGAAAAATATAGTTGACAAGCCCATGAGAAAAAAGCACTATGAACGAATAATAATCAATTGGGGTGGTAGTTCAGTTGGTTAGAACGCCTGCCTGTCACGCAGGAGGTCGCGAGTTCGAGTCTCGTCCATCCCGCCACTTTAAAAGCCGCAAGTTCAAAGACTTGCGGCTTTTTTTGTTTCTACATTTCGCGTCAAACCCAGTATCTACGCGGTTTGCGGGGTTGCGATGCCCAGCCGAACGCCTTCAAACCCGCTATTTTACTGGATTTGCTGGCGTTCTAATTTTTAATGCAAAAATCGAAAGTTTGCAAAATGTCGCGTAAAAGGGGCAAAAATGGGTCAACTTTTGACCCAATTCTGACCCACGCCGCAAACCCAGTAAAATAGCGGGTTCGCGGGCATTTTGTCCCTTTTTGGCAGTCTTCGGTAAAAATTGGCAAAACTTGTCGCCGGTTTTCAAAGTTTGCAGCGAATGGGTCAAGTTTTTGGGTGGATTCTAAGATGCTACCCAAAATCAAAAAAGTTATGTTCAATTTTGTAGATTTATCGTACGCCGTATTTGTTTACGGCGTACGAAATCCAAAAATCTTCTTCGCCCATGCCGCCAATCTAATCCGCCACGGGGTGTGGAGAGATTCTATGCGTTGCCAGTAGATTTGTGCGATGGGGTCTTGGATTTCGGGGGATTCGGCTTTCACTGCTTGTTCGTAGTCCATATAACCTTGTAGGGTTGTGGCTTGGGCGAGCAAGCATTGAAGTTCGAAGTGTTTGTCTTTTGAGACGCTGATAGTTGGCGTGCCTTTCTTGGGAAAAAGCGATTTGTCCAAGATGTGGTGGTTATCGCCTTTGCCGTCGGCTGACTTTCCGCAATATTTCTTACGCGTCAAAAGTTCGATTGGCACTTTCGTGCGTTTTGCTGCTTGGCGGACAAAGTCGGGATATGGGTTGTTCGGGTTGTGTGTGTCTTTATGTGCGTGGAAAAGTTTTTCGTCCATCTTAGTTCCTTTCGTATGCGAGTTGTTTATTTGCAAGCAACCTTGCCGTGTGGAGAATCGGCAGATTGCAATGTTCGATAGCTACGACAAAACTTTGCTTTGCCGACTCGCGTTTATATCTGATTTTGACTTCGCGCAGGTATCGCGAAAATGATTTTGAATGATGAGATTTCATAGATTATAAAGTGTCTTTATCTAAAAATTTACCGTTAAAGCAGGCGTTAAAATCGATTGTCTTTAAGTAGGTGCGCAGAACCTTGGCGCACTTGTCGATTTCCGATTCGCGCCTGCTTTCGGGCATTGGCGGCGTATCAACAATGACCCGTTCGATTTCAACAAGACCGTTTGACTGGAAACCGTCGGCAAGTTTTATCGCGGCGTAGCCCGCGGGAGCATTGGCAAGCGTAATAGGTTCGTGTCTATTGTAAGATTGAGAATCACTACCGAATCCAATTTTGCCGTGTGGAGGCTCAGAAAAGTTTAAGTCATCAACCAATTCGAGCACTTCTCGTTCGTTGCTTTTGAAGATGAAGACGTTGTTGAAGTTCGTCATAAGCCTGCGGCGAGCAGACTCTCCTAACGCCAAATCAAGCCCGATAAGACCCTGCGTTGCGGCAATCACAAAGCCACGTTTCGAGCGGATTGTCTGCATATTGAAGCCATCGCCCGAGATGTTTTCGCCATCGGTAGCCACAAGTGGGAATTCGTCCATTACAATACCTGCAAGCCGATCTGGATTTTTCCGCGCCTGAATGTGTCCATAGGCATCGCTCTTCAAGAGCTTGCAAATTGCCGATGCTGAATGCCTGTTGGAAATTCCGTCAAAGCTCGCCACAACAATCTTTCCTGAGCATACAAGTTTGCCGACCTCCAAGCGAGTTTTGCTCTTCCCTTCGAAAATGTGCCCGTTCGTAATCGGGTTGCCGAAACTTGAAATCAAGTTCGACATCGTGCTTAGCTCATTGCTCTTGGTTCGAGGGTCGAGACGTTGCCATTCGTTAACACTCGCCCGCGTATCCTCTAAAAGTTCGCGTAGGACTTCGTAGGATTCGGCGGTTACGTCTTTCGACTTCTTTTCAAGTGCGCGTAAAACCATCTCGACCGAGTCCATCACGTCGCGCCAATTACTGTTTGACGAATCCGCCATTGTAAACTCTCGAAGTTCTTCCAAGAAGAGTTTAAACGTCGTCTTCCCGTGCCGAAACAAACAATAAGTCAGCACTGTTTTGAACCGCTTCCTTAGCGACTGTTCCCAATAGACCTCGCTGCTCTGGAATGGGAAGATGTTGTAAAGTTGTTCAACATATTCGGGGATTTTACGGAAACTGTCCAAGCCTCCGAGCGGGTCGAAATAAAACTTAGAGTCGGCGCAATAGTCTATTACGTCATCTTCGCGCCCACATTCCTTCGCCCACTTTCGGATTTTGAAAAGCGTGTTGTCGCCCTTCAAATCGAAGACAAGCAAGCCGACTTTTTGCGTTTCGTCTTCCGCGTTATATCCGATGATATCGCGCAAAAGCACATTTAGCG
>ENA-OZMX01000133-OZMX01000133.1-human-gut-metagenome-genome-assembly--contig:-NODE-133-length-23740-cov-25.720498_pt1 | contig 23740 bp, 20 predicted proteins | sample MGYA00244192_ERZ653819 | MGnify/ENA primary metagenome ERZ653819 (study PRJEB26926, sample SAMN06164618) | human gut metagenome | biome: ENVO:00009003; feature: ENVO:2100002; material: ENVO:00002003... | reverse complement strand
AAAAAAGAAGTTCCGTATGGAACTTCTTTCAGCACTATAAAAAAATATTTCGCAATCGAGGTGTCCTCAGTCGTTTTTACGTTTGAAGGAGGCGTGGAGTTCCAGCTCCGGCGTCAGGATTTCGATGCGCGGCTTGGACTCGGGGTTCTTCAATTTCTCCAACATCATCAGCGCGCCCTTTCTGCCGAGCAGGTCGATGTCGGTTCTGATTGTGGCAAGGCGCGGGTAGATTATTTGCGAAAGCGGTATGCCGTCGAAGCCCAAGAAACTGATGTCCTGCGGAATTTTTATGCCGCACTCCTGCGCGCAGCGCATAAGGGCGATTGCGATTTTGTCGTTGGCGGTCATAACGAGCGTGGGCAAATCGGTCTGTTTGAGCATTTGGCGGAACTCTTTTGCCGCGCTTTCGTTGTCGATGAAATTGCGGTGGATTTTGCATTTGTCCTTTTGCATACCGTATTCCTCGACGCCTTCGAGAAAGCCCTGAATGCGCATATCGGTGTTGTAGTCGGGCATATTGAAGGCGAAATATTCGACGTGCGTGTGCCCCGCCTCGGCTACGGTTTTCATCGTATTTTTAACGGCGGTTTTGCCGTCGGTTATCACGCAATCGACGTTTGCGGAGTAGGTGTCGAGGAAGACGACGGGCTTTTGCGACTGCTCGAAAAGTTTTAGGGTTTCGGTCGGGAAGCCGCCGAGGACTATCATTCCGTCGACTTTGCCCTTCATCAGGAACGGCGGAAAGTCGCGGCGTTCGAGCATTGTGTCGGTGTATTCGGAAAGAATGATTTCGTAGTTGTTTTCGGCGAACGTGCGCTCGACGGAGCGCATCAATGTGAGGTAGAACTCAGAGCTGAAAATGTCGGCGTTGGGGCGGTAGAACGTGATGCCGATTGTCTCGGTTTTGCCCGTGCGCAGGTTGCGTCCGATTGCGTTTTGCGTGTATTTGTTCTTGCGTACAATCTCCATTACGCGGTCTTTCGTCGCCGAGCTGAACATTCCCTTGTTGTTGAGAACGTTTGAAACCGTGGCGGTAGAGCAATTCGCCATCTTTGCTATCGTCTTGATTGAAACTTTCATTTTGCTGATTTTTTCGGGATTAAAATTCCTCCGATTACCGCCGTAAACGGGGCTACGAGCACGAGCCCGAAGCTGCCGATTATGGTTTTGACGAGTTCGGAGCTAACATACGGATTGCACAGAAAATCTGTCGGCGAAACATTCTCCGCCGTAAAAGCCATTATGAGTGTGAGATATCCGCCGGAATATGCAAGCAAAAGCGTAGTTGTCATTGTCCCGACAACGCTTTTGCCGATTTTCCAGCCCGATATGGCAAGAGTCGTCCGCGATATGTGGGGGTTGTGGAGGAAGACTTCCTGCTGGCCTGCGGCGACGTCCATTGCCAAGTCCATCACTGCGCCCGACGACGACAGGAAAAGCCCGCCGATGAAGAGGTCGGAGAGGCTCAGAAACTCGCGTCCCGAATAGAGCAACGCCTGCGAGAACGGCATTACCGCGCCGTTGATGTGGAAAAGGCGCGTGAATATTATCGCCATAAGGCAGCTTGCGCCCACGCCCGCCATTGCGCCCACAAACGCGGTTGTAGCCTTGCGCGAGAATCCGCCCACAAGAAAGATTATCACAAACGTCAAAGCCGCGACCGCCGCAAAGCAGACGACTATCGCGTTTGCGCCCGAAAGGCACGCGGGCACTACGACTTTCCAGACAAACGCCGCCGCGAAGACAAAGCTTATCATCGCCTTCAAGCCCGTCCAGCCCGCAAACAGCGCAAGGAGCAGCGCGAAGAGCGCGGTGAGCATTATTGCGAGGTCTACGCGGTAGAAATTTTGCGCGTGCAGGATAGTCGTCGCGGCATCGGCGTCGGGCGGAAACGCCACGAGGGCGTTGTCGCCCACTTCGAAAATTTTGTCGAGGTCTAGCTGCGCGCGCAGGATATTTTCGGCGCGGTAGATTTTGCCCTTGTCGCGCCCCTGCCGCATTTTCACTTTGAGGTGTTGCGCGCCCTGCGTGAGCAGCCCGAGCCGCTCCACGGGCGAATTGTCGACTTCCACAACCTCCGCCTTCAATTTTTGCACACGCGCCTCATCGGCGGGGTTGTTTGCGAGCAATAGCACCGCCGAGAGCGCGGCGAAGATTGCCGCGCTCAAAATATCGGCGATTTTATTGCGGCGCGATTGCATTTTTTATTTCGCCAAAATCTCTTTCAGACGGACGGAAATTTCGGTGTTTTCATACATCCCGCTGAACATTTTTTCGTTAACGCCCGTCGCCGAAGTGCTCACGGGCAGGGCGGTGTGGGCGTTCGAAGTCCACGCTATGCCCGCCTTGTTGTTGAGCATGCGGATTGCCGCGACCGTCAACGGACTGCGTTTGCGCTCGTAGGAGAGGTCGCTTGCGGCGGCGGCGTGCTCGGATTTTTCGCGCTCGAAGGCGGTTTTGAGCGTTTTAAGCTCGTGTTTTTTGACCGTCATTCTGTCGGATTCTTTGCCGCCGAATTTGAAGCCGAAGTTTTCTGAAAGCAGTTTTTGCGCGTCGGCAAACTGCGCGTCGGGATTTGCCTTGAAAAGTTTTGCAAGCTTTTCCTCGAACGCGTTTGAGGAGCATTTCTGGTTTTTGAGAAGCTCGAAATACGACTTGTAGCCCGTGCCCGCAAAGCCGAGCGTAAGTCCGCCCGTCTCGTGGTCGCCCGTGACGACGACGAGCGTTTCGGCGGGGTGTTTTTTCGCGAAATCGAGGGCGACTTTAATGGCGTTGTCGAGGTCGACGGTTTCGTTGATTGTGGTGGCGGCGTCGTTTGCGTGGCACATCCAGTCGATTTTTCCGCCCTCAATCATAATGAAAAATCCGTTGTCATTGTCCAGAAGCTCGATTGCCTTTTCGAGCAGGTGGCGGATTCGCATTGAATCGGGCGCGTCGATTATATACGGAATCGCGCCGTCGGTTTCGGCTATGGCAAGCACTTTGCCGTCGCCCTTTTTGAGCGCGGAAATTTCCTTCGCGGTTTTGACGACTTTGTAGCCGTTTTCGGCGGCTATGTCGAGGGCGTCGCCGCGGTATTCGGGGGCTTTTTTGTTGTCGTGGGCGTTGACGTTGCCGCCGCCGAAAAAGTCGAAATTCGATTCTGCGAGGTCGAGGCCGATTTTATAATAGTTGCTGCGGTTGGGTGTGTGCGCATAGAACGAGGCGGGGGTTGCGTGGTTGAGGGTTACGCTCGTGATTATGCCAACTTTTTTGCCCGCGTTTTTTGCAATTACGGCGCATGAAGTGAGTTTGTTGCCGTCGGCGTCGACGCCCACATAGTGGTTGGGCACTTTGCGCCCGCAGGCTATTGCCGTGCCGCTCGCGGCGGAGTCGGTTATGAGGCTGTCGGCGGAGCTTGTTTTCGTTATACCGCAGACGTTCATTTGGTTCATTGCAAGCGCGGGGCGGTTTTCGGCTTTGAGAAAGTCGTCGGTCGCCATTCTCTGGGGCAACGACATTCCGTCGCCGATGAAGAGAAAGACGTATTTTGTCCTTTTGACATCGGTTGCAAGCAGCGCGGACGCCGCAAACAACACTCCTGCAATCGCATATAGAATTTTCTTCATAAGTATTGAAAAATAAAATGCGGCGGGGCGATTTTGGCAACAAAAATAAATTGACGCGGCCGCGCTGGTGTCGAGAATGCGGGGTATGGAAAGTTCCGTTTTGATTTCGAGCGAACGCATTGCCGAACGCGTGGCGCAGCTTGGCGCGGAAATTTCGCGCTGGGCGAAGACGTCCGCCGAGGCGCGTGCGGGTGTTGGCGGCGCGGGGCAGTCGGGCGAGCCGCTCGCGCTTTTGTGGATTGCCGACGGCGCGTTTATTTTTGCCGCCGATTTGGCGCGTAGCATCGACGCTCTGATGACGGTTTGCTCGCTGCGGGCGTCGTCCTACGGGGCGGCGGTGAAGAGTTCGGGGCGCGTTGTTTTCGACGCCGACTTGTCGAATTTTGCGGGTAAAAAAGTTCTGCTTGTTGACGATATATTCGACACGGGGCGCACGCTTGCCGAGATTTCGGCTGCGTTGCGCTCGGCGGGCGTAGCCGAGCTTAAAACGTGCGTTTTGTTGCGCAAGGGGTTAGACGTCTCGCGCGGCGGCGGATATGCCGCGCCCGATTTTGTCGGCTTCGAAATTCCCGACAAATTCGTGTTCGGCTACGGGCTAGACTACGAGTACAAATTCAGAAATCTGCGGGACATTATGTCTCTTGAAAGGGTGTAAAAATGGAGTTGAAAATAGGGGCGCACATTTCGTTTTCGAAAGGCTATTTCCAAATGGCGAAGGACGCCGACAAAATCGGCGCGAACGCCATACAGTATTTCAGCCGCAATCCGCGGGGAGGTGCGATGAAGGACTTCGACGCCGCCGACGCCGCAAAAATGCTCGGCTTCTGCGCCGAGCGCGGCTTCGCGCCGTTTCTTGTCCACGCGCCATACACATACAACCCCGCCGCCGCAAACGAGAGCCTGCGCGACTTCGCCAAGCGTTGCATGCGCGAAGACCTCGAACGCCAGCAGGAAATTCCCGGCAGCTATTACGTCTTTCACCCCGGCAGCCACGTCGGTCAGGGGCTTGACATCGGCATTGAAAAAATCGCCGACGTTCTCGACAGCGTTTATTTCGACGGAATGCGCACGACTGTTTTGTTGGAGCTGATGTCGGGCAAGGGCAGCGAGGTCGGCTCGCGCTTCGGGGAGATTGCGCGGATTATAGAGGCTGCAAAGTGCGGCGACGCGCTCGGCGTGTGTCTCGACACCTGCCACGTCTATTCGGCGGGCTACGACATCGTGAACAATCTCGACGGAGTGCTCGACGAATTCGACCGCGTTGTCGGGCTCGCGCGTTTGAAGGCAATCCACCTAAACGACAGTATGACGCCGTTTGATTCCCACAAGGACAGGCACGAGAAAATAGGCGCGGGCACGCTCGGGCTCGATGCGATTGCGCGCGTGATAAACCACCCGAAGCTCCGCTCGCTGCCGTTCTACCTCGAAACGCCCAACGAGCTTGACGGCTACGGGCGCGAAATTGCGCTGCTGCGCTCGAAGTTTGTCGGTTGATTTCCGCGCCGACTGCGGGAGGATTGCGTTATGGCGGAGGAAAAATTTTTCGAAACCACAAATGCCGAAATGGCGCGGCTTGCGGAAATCGACCCGCCTTTGGGACGCTACATCGCCCGCCGCGGCGCGGTGCGGCGCAAGATGTTTGAAAGCCCGTTTTTCGGCGTTGTCGATTGCATTGTATCGCAGCAGATTGCAGGTGCGGTCGCCGACAAAATCGTGGCGCGTCTGGGCGAACGCCTCGGCTCGATTGCGCCCGAAAGCGTTTTCAACGCGCAAGTAGACGCCCTGCGCGAATGCGGAATTTCGGAGCGCAAGGCTGCGGCGATTTTTGCCGTCGCTCAAATGGCGGTTTCGGGCAGACTCGATTTCGATTCGCTCGGGGCGTTGCCTTCGCGCGAGTTCGAGCGCAGGCTTTTGTCGGTGTCGGGAATCGGCGCGTGGACTGTCGAAATGCTGCGGATTTTCGCCTTCGCCCAGCGCGACGTTTTCAGCCCCGCCGACTTCGGAATCCGCGTGGGATTTGCGATGATTCACCCCCGCGCCGACATCAAAAAATACAGGAACTTCTACGGCGACTGCGCCACTGCCGCCTCCCTCTACTATTGGGAGGCCGCCGCAGATCCCGCATTCGCCGAACGCCGCGCCCGATTTTTGTTGAAAAGTCGCAAAAAATAACGAAACTTTTTCCCGAGTTTGCGCGTTTTACGCGCTTTAACAAGATTGTTTTCGGAAAAAATTTTTATGAAAAAAATCGTCATTTTTATCGCGATAGCCGCGGTTGCGGCAGTGGCGGCGTATTTTTATTTCGGGGCAAGCAAGCCGCAGACCGTCCGTTTCAAGACGGCAAAAATCGAGCGCGGCGACGTCGTGCGCACAATCGAGGCTACGGGAACTGTCGAGCCCGAGGACTTGGTGGATGTCGGCGCGCGCGTCTCGGGCGAGATTGTTTCCTTCGGAAAGGACAGGCACGGCAAAGAGCTCGACTTCGGCTCGCACGTCAAAGAGGGCGACCTTATGGCGTTGATTGACGATAAAATTCCGCAAACCAATTTGCAGCAGGCGAAGGCGAATCTCGCACAGGCAAAGGCGAACCTCGCACAGGCAAAGGCGACGCTTTTGGTCAACGAAGCCTCCATGCGCAAGGCCGAGCGCGACTGGAAACGCGCCGAGGCTCTGGGCGTGTCGGAGGCTCTCTCGCAGGCCACATACGACAACTACCTTTCGACTTGGGAAAAATCCGTAGCCGAAGTCGCCGCGGCAAAGGCAAAGATTTTAGAGGCGGAGGCGTCCATTTCATATTCCGAGGCTTCGCTTGAAACCGCGCAGCGCAACCTCGAATACTGCGTTATTAAAGCCCCTGTTGACGGCGTGATTATCTCGCGCGAGGTCAATGTCGGGCAGACGGTCGTTTCGAGTATGAACGCAAGCAGCCTCTTTTTGCTCGCAAAGGATTTGAAGAAAATGGAGGTGTGGGCGTCGGTCAACGAAGCCGATATCGCCAACATAAAGGTCGGCCAGCCCGTCTCGTTCACGGTCGACGCCCGCCCGCGCGACAAGTTCGAGGGCGCGGTCGGCAAAATCCGCCTAAACGCTACCATGTCGCAGAATGTCGTCACATACGTTGTCGAAGTCACGACCGACAATAGCGACGGGCGTCTATTGCCGTATCTGACCGCCAATTTGAATTTCGAAGTCGAGCGCGTAAAAGACGCACTTTATGTGCCCAACGCCGCGCTGCGCTGGAAGCCCTCCGCCGCGCAGACCGCCGCGGGCGTCGATTTGGATACGCTGCCGCGCTCGCGCCGCCTGTGGGTTGTTGCCAACGACGAAGAGGGCAAAGTCCGCCCCGTCGAAGTTAAAGTTCTGCTTGCAAACGACACCGTAAGCGCGATTGAGTGCGCCGACTTGAAGGCGGGCGACGAAGTAGTTTTCGGCGTCGACGAAATGCCCGCAAAGGGCGCGAAGGGTGCGAATCCGTTTATGCCCAAAATGCCCGCGCGGCAGAAATCGAAAAACTCGAGCAAACAGTAAGTTCGGGGGCGCGTATGAGTTTGATTCGGCTCGACAACATTTGCAAAACCTACTTTATGGGCGACATCTCGCTGCCCGTTTTGAAGGGTGTTTCGCTTTCGGTCGAACGCGGCGAGATGGTTGCGCTAACGGGCGTTTCGGGCTCGGGCAAAAGCACGCTTATGAATATTCTCGGGTGCTTGGACAGACCCACTTCGGGCGAATACTGGCTTGACGGCGTAGAAATTTCGAAGCTCGACAACGACGGCCGCGCCGATATCCGCAACAAGAAAATCGGGTTCGTCTTCCAGAACTTCAACCTGCTTGCCCGCACGACCGCGCTTGAAAACGTGATAATGCCGCTTGGCTACACGGCTTCGCACCTGTCGCAAAAACAGATGGAAGCGGCGGGCAGGGCAATGCTCGAACGCGTCGGGCTTGCCGACAGAATGGACCACGAGCCGTCGCGCCTTTCGGGCGGGCAGCAGCAGCGTGTAGCCATTGCGCGGGCGTTGGTGAACAAGCCGAAAATCCTTTTCGCCGACGAGCCCACGGGCAACCTCGACACGCGCATGAGCGACGAGATTATGAACCTCTTTACCGAAATCAACGAGCGCGACGGCGTGACCGTAGTTTTGGTCACGCACGAAATGGACGTCGCCGAACGCGCCAAGCGCATAATAAAACTCAAAGACGGCGAGATTGCCGACGACGTCGCCGTAGCCAAAAGCGGACAGTCCGCCGCGCGGTAAAATTTCGGGAGTTTGCGGGAATGAAAAAATACCTTTTGATAAAATCAGCGTTCGTGTCGATTTGCAGGAATCCCACGCGCACGTTTTTGACGACGCTCGGCATTGTAATCGGCATAGCCGCCGTAATCGCGCTTATGGAAATAGGCGCGGGCGCGCGCGAGACTATGGCGAAGCAGTTTTCCGAAATGGGGGCTGACACAATCAGGATTTTCCCCGGGACAATCACGCGCGGCGGCGTAAGCTCGGGCGCGGCTTCGCGCGTAAATTTGACGGTTTCCGACCTCAACGCCATTTTGAAAAACTCGCCGCACGTTGCCGCGGGCACTCCGTTTTTGTCGGTGCGCGGGCAGATTATCTACGGCGGCAAGAATTGGAGCCCGTATTTTATAAACGGCGTCAACGAAACGTATTTCGACATCGCGGGCTGGAAGGTCGAAGAAGGCGAGCCGTTTTCGCGAATGCACGTCAGGCGCGGCTCGAAAGTCTGCGTTGTGGGCGAAACCATTGTGCGAGAGCTTTACGGCGGCGAAAGCCCCGTTGGCAGGGAATTGCGCATTCAAAACGTCGTCTTCAAAGTAATAGGAGTTTTGAAAAGCAAGGGCGCGAATATGATGGGTATGGATCAGGACGACTGTGTTATCGTGCCGTGGACTGCCGTAAAAATGCGGCTTCGCGGCGCGGGCAGCACGTCGATTAGCTCGGCGTCGAGCAGTTCGTCAAGCAGCAGCTCCTCGACTTCCGCCGCCGATACGTATGTGGGCAGCGTCTCGCTCTATGCGCCCGCGCTTTCGAATATGCCACCCGTGAGGTTTTCGAACATCGACAGTATTATGGTCAAGGCAACGAGCGCGGACGACGTATACACCGCAATCCGCGAGGTCGGGCAGAGCCTGAGAGCTTCGCACAAATTAAACGACGATCAGGACGACGACTTCCGCGTCCGCGCCATGGCGGAGTTCGCCGATATGATGAAGTCGCAGACGGCTACTGTTACAAACCTGCTTTTGTGCGTCGCATTCATTTCGCTGATTGTAGGCGGCGTGGGCATTATGAACATTATGCTCGTTTCCGTCAGCGAGCGCACGCGCGAAATCGGCCTGCGTATGGCGGTCGGCGCGAGGGGCTCGGATATTTTGAAGCAGTTTTTGATTGAATCCATCGTCATATGCCTTGTCGGCGGCGTAATCGGCATTGTCGCCGGACACGCGTTTTCGCTGATTATGGCGAAGGCTTTGGGCTGGCCGAGCGCGGTTTCGTATTCGGCCATAGTGCTGGCGTTCGGCGTGTCGGCGGGCGTAGGTGTTATTTTCGGGTATTATCCCGCGTGGAAGGCCGCGAGGCTCGACCCGATTGAGGCTTTGAGATATGAATAGAATTTTTACGCTTTTAATGTTGCCGTCGCTTGCCGCGCTTTCGGCGTGTATGGTCGGCCCCGATTTCGAAAAACCCGAGTTCGATTCGCCCTCCGCATGGAACGGCGCGAAAGATTCGGGCGTGTTGGCGCAGAATCCGAAGGGATATTCGCAGCGCGATTTGGTCGAGTGGTGGCGGCTTTTCGGCGACGACGTTTTGTGCGGGCTTATCGACGAGGCGGTGGCGAAAAACTTCTCGCTCGAAACTGCTCGGGCAAAGGTCGAACAGGCTCGGGCTACTCTCGGAATCTACCGCAGCGGTCTGTGGCCGTCGCTCGACGCCGACGCGTCTTTCAAGGAGGGCGCAAAGCCGCTTACTTCTTCGACTTCCGAATCATACAAGGCGGGAGCTACCGCCGCTTGGGAAATCGACATCTTCGGCGGAACGCGCAGGTCGATAGAATCGGCGGCGGCGGACTACAAGGCGGCTATGGCGGACGAAGTCGCGGTGCGGGTAAAGGTTGCAGCCGACGTCGCGCAGGCGTATTTCAAATACAGGTCGTATCAAATAAGGCTGCGCATTACGCGCGAAAATTTGACTGCGCAGCTTAAAACCTACGAAATCACAAAACAGCGCAAGGCAAACGGGTTTGTCTCGCAGCTCGACGTCGTGCGTGCTGCTGCGGAAGTTTCGAGCACGAACGCCCAGCTGCCGAAGATTGAAATGAACGAGCGGCTTGCGCTCAACGCGCTCGAACTCTTGGTCGGGGTGCAAAACGGCGAGCTTGATTCGCTCTTGTCCGCCGAAAAACCGCTCCCTAAGCTGGAATCTTTCGTGCCCGCGGGCGTGCCCGCCGAACTGTTGCGCAGGCGTCCCGATATAATTGTTGCCGAGCACAAAATCCATTCGGCAGTCGCCGCGGTGGGCGAGGCTAAGGCCGACTTTTATCCGAAGTTTTCCATTACGGGCACTATCAGCTACGACGCCCCGCGCATAGGCAATATGTTCAACAGCGCATACGGTTCGTGGTCGGTAGGGCCGACTATGCAGTGGAATATTTTTCAGGCGGGCAAGACCGTCAACAGCGTCAAATTGAAGGAAGCCGTCGTGAAAGAGGCGAATGTTTCGTGGCGCGAAAAGGTATACACCGCGATTAAGGAAGTCGAGGACGCGCTGGTGTCGGCGGCTAAGGAGCGCGAGCGAATCGAGTTGATGAACACGCTTGTTTCGGACAACCAAAAGGCCTTCGAGCTTTCGAAAAAGCTTTACGCGGCGGGCGAAATCGAGTTTTTGGATTTGCTTGTGGCGCAGCGTTCGCTACTGTCGTCGCAGCAAAATCAGGTGGAGTCGCGCATGGAATTTGTCAACTATGTGGTTGCTTTGTATAAGTCGCTCGGCGGCGGATGGCAGAGCGATTTGGACAGTTCGGGAAGCAGTTCGGGGGAAGATTCCCTCGAAAGAACGCGCGAAATCTTGTAAAAAAAACACCTAAACTTCTCCAAAAACCCCTAAAAATGGCGTCGTTTTTCAGCGAAGCTATGGTTTTACAGGCGCAAAAGGGCGCGTTTGTCTTGGGAACGGCTTCGGCTCGCGCTGGATTTTGTGGTATCAGGGCGAGAGCAACACCGCGTTGACGGTGTGCGTTATTTGCACAAGAAATGGGCGCAACCCGACATTTGCATTTTCAGTGAAGATGGACTGCCCGCGTTCCCGTTTATGAATTTGCGGGCGGCGAAATAGTTGTGCGGGCGAAAACTTGTGTGTAAAAAATCGCGCCCGAAATAATTTTTGCGGGCGCGATTCTTTGTTTTGGGCGTGGTTGTTATTTGTGTTTCTTTTTCATTTTGAAGAAGTCCGCCGCCGCCCGTTTATCTGCGGCGATTTGGGTTTTCAGGGCGTCGAGGGAGTCGAATTTTTTTTGTCCCCGCAGGAATTTTACGAGTTTTACGGACGCCCTGCTTGGTGCTCCGAATTTTACGTTTTTTAGCAGATTGACTTCCAGAAGCGGCTCGGTTTCGCCCACAGTGGGGGAAGTTCCGTAAGAGGCAACGCCGCGGAATGTTTCGCCCGTTTTTGCGCGGGTGAGCCTAACTGCGTAGACGCCGAAAGGCGGTTTGCAGGCGGGGTTCCACGGTATGTTGAGTGTGGGGAAGCCGATTTTGCGCCCGAGTTTTTTGCCGCTTTTTATGCGTCCCGAAACTGTGTAGAAATCGCCCGTGAGGAGTTTGACCTCTTCCATATCGGCGCGTGCGATTGCCTTGCGGAGTTCGGAAGAGCTTATGCGGCGACCGTCGCCGAGGTATGCGCCGTCGACCGCCTCGTATTCCCAGCCGTGTTTTTTGCAGAGTTCGGCGAGGGTTTTTGTGTTGCCGCTTGCCCCGCGCCCGAAGAGGAAATTGTAGCCCGTCTCGATTGCCCTCAAATCCGGGAATTTTTTTACGAGCATTTTTGCGAAGCCTTCGGGCGTCATATTCGCGAAGGTTTTCGTGAATTTTTTCACGAAGACTTTTTTTACGCCCGCTTTTTTGAAAAGTTCGGCGCGTTGTTCGGGCGGGCAGACCATTTTTGCGGGCGGACGCCCCATATCGATGACTTTCGAGGGGTGGGGCGAGAATGTCAGCACGCAAAGTTCGGCGCGGTGTCGTTTTGCAGCTTTGGCGGCTGCCTTGATTACGCGCATATGTCCGATGTGCAGGCCGTCAAACATCCCGAGGGCGAGGACGCACTTTTGCGGCGCGGTGTCAATTTCGTCGAGGTTGACGATTTTAAAATCCATACTTTTTTAGAGCGAAACGAATGTCGGCGACGCCTCTGCTACCGATATGAGCTGCTTTTTTATTGCCGCGGAGTTCATTTGTTGTAGCTGGTCTACGGTGATTGCGTTTTTGACGTCGAACTTGCCGCTTACTGTGCGGCGCAACGCCGTCATATGCGCCCCGCAGCCTATGCGTTTGCCGAGGTCGTGGCAGACGGTGCGAACGTATGTCCCTTTTGTGCAGGCGAGTTCGAATTCGCCCTTTGGGGATTCGAAATTCGCGAGCGCGAAGCGCGAGATATTTATAAAGCGCGGCTCGCGGGCGACTTCCTGCCCCTGTCGGGCGAGTTTATAAAGGGGGATCCCGTTGACTTTTTTTGCCGAGAACATCGGCGGAGTTTGGTATTGGTCGCCCAAGAAGGAGTTCATCTGCTTTTGCAGCGACTCGGCGTCGAGCCCCTCGGGAATCGGCAGCTGGGCGACGACCTCGCCCTCGCTGTCCTGCGAGTTTGTTTCGATTCCCAAAACGAACTCGCCCGTGTAGACTTTGTCGAGGCTCATCAGGTATTGCGAAAGTTTTGTCGCCTTCCCCACGAGGATAACCAGAAGCCCCGTCGCGAGAGGGTCGAGCGTGCCCGCGTGCCCCACCGAACGGATTTTGAGTATGCGCCGAACTTTGTTTACGACATCGTGCGATGTGCAGCCGCTGTCTTTGTCGATTAGTAAAACTCCGTCAAATTCGTTCATATTATTTCTCCAAAGATTTTTCGCAAAGCCCGATTAGTTTGGGCACTATTGTTTGCATTGTTTCGTTTTTCGCCGTGAACCCCGCCGCGGCGAGGTGTCCGCCGCCGCCGAAAGCTTCGGCGATTTTGTTGACTTCGTAATTCGGGAGGCGGCCGCGTATACTGCCCTTTACCGAGCCGTCGGCGAGTTCTTCGAGCGTGGCGGCTATTTTGACGCCGTCGATTGAGCGGGCGAAGTCGACAAGCCCCTCGGTGTCCTCCTTGTTTGCGCCGAGTTTTTCGAAAGTGCCCAGCGGAATGAAGCCGAAGCAGACTTTGTTGCCGCAATAGAATTTCAGCCCCGAAAGGTATTGCGAAAGCAGGCGCATTTTTGCGGGGCGTTCGCGCTGGTAGAGTTCCTGCGCGACTGCGTTGGGTGTTGCGCCCGCGTTTACGAGAATTTGCGCCGCCTCGAAGGACTCTTTGCGCGTGGAAGTGGTGGTGAACTGGCGCGTGTCGGTGGCGAGTCCCGTAAAAAGCAGGTTGGCGGTTTGGCGCGAAATTTCAAGTCCGAGTCCGCCGACTGCGAGGGCGATTATTTCGGCCGTCGCGCCCGCCTCGACGTCGACGATGTTTATTTGCGCCGTGCTTTTGCCCGAAGCGTGGTGGTCGATGCATGCGAACACTTCGGGAAACTTTTCTTTTAGCGCGTTATTTGCGCGCGCGAGGTCGGAGCAATCGACGAGCACGATTTTAAATGACGTGTCGGCGAACGTTTCGGCGTCGGTAAATTCCAGTCCGTCGGCGAGCGTTTCGTAGAGGTGCGGAATTTTGTTTTGGTTGAGGCAGACGACTTTGCTCGCGCCGCGCGAGCGCAGCAATTCGGCGGTCGCGAACTGGGCTGCGACACAGTCGCCGTCGGGGCGCATATGTCCTACGACGGCGAATTTCCCGCCGTTTGCGGCGTCGAGGAGTTTGGCGAAGTTTGTTTGTAAGTCGTTGCGCATTTTGTCGGTTAGTATTGCCGATTGCCGCCGCTGGGGGGGTGCGGGAGTTTACTGTTGCCCGTCGCCGTCTTCGCGAGAGTAGGCGTTGTTTGCGGCGGCGTCTTCGGCACGGGCGAGTTCCTCTTCCTCTCTCTCCAACTCGTCCATAACTTCGAGAATTTTCATGCCCCTTTCAACGGACGGGTCGTAGACGAAGTTAAGTTCGGGCGTATATTTTATTATCACATTTTTGCCTACAATCCGCCGAAGTTCGTTGCGCACCGACATCAGAAACTTGCCCGCCTTCGCGACGCCCTCGCGGTTGCCGAGCACCGAATAGTAGACGTTGGCGCGTTTGAGGTCGGGGGCGATGTCGACTTCGGTTATCGTTATCGCGACCGACTCGGAACGCCACTTGGAATGCAAAGCCATACTAAGCTCGCGCTTGATAAGCTCGCCGACTCTGATTTTTCGTTCTCCCATATGCGCAGATTACAGGTCGGGGCGGATTTCCAAAATTTCGAAGCACTCGATGATGTCCTGAGGTTCGAAATCCGCAAAATTGTTGATTGAAATACCGCACTCGTAGCCCGCCTTGACTTCCGAAACGTCGTCCTTGAAGCGTTTGATGTCGTCGATTCTCCCCTTGGCGATTTCCTTGCCCTTGCGGAAAACCCGCGCGAGTTTCTCGCGCTTGACGATGCCCTCGGTGACCATACAGCCCGCGACTTTTCCGCCTTTCGAGACGTTGAAGAGTGCGCGCACTTCCGCCGCGCCGAGTTTGTTTTCTTTCAGCTCGGGGTCGAGCAGGTTCTTCATTGCGTCGCGAACCTGATTGATAAGTTCGTAGATGATGTTGTGGGTTATGAACGCCACGCCCTTGTGTTTTGCGTAGCTTGCGACGCCGTTTTCCTGCTTGACGTTGAAGGCGACTATCGACGCGCCCGCGGTTGCGGCGAGTTCGACGTCGTTCTTGGTAATTTGTCCGACGCTGCCCGCGATGACTTCGAGTTTTACTTTGTCGCTCTTGATGTCGTTGAGGCAGGCGATGAGGGCTTCGACTGTGCCCGAAACGTCGCTCTTTACGATGCACTTGAAAACCTTTTGGTCTTGGTTTTCGATTGCCGCCATAAGCTCTTCGAAGTTTGTAGCCTTGGGGGCGACTTCCGCCGCCGCCAGACGTTTGCGTTCCAGAATTGCCTCTTCGGTAATCTTCTTCGCCTGACGGTCGTTGTCCGCCTTTGTGAAGGTGTCGCCGGCTTCGGGTGCGCCTGTCCAGCCCATAACGACTGCGGGGGTGGACGGCTCGGCGTTGTTGATTTTCTTGCCCTTGTCGTCGAGCAGGGCGCGGACTTTGCACCAATATTCGCCGCAGACGAGGACGTCGCCCGTTTTTAGTGTGCCCGAGCGCACGATGGCCGTCGATGTTGCGCCGCGGCCGGCTTCGAGCTGGCTTTCGATTATGACGCCCTCGGCGGGGGCTTTCGGGTTTGCCTTCAATTCCATCATTTCGGCTTGCAGCAGGACGAGATCGAGAAGTTTGTCGATGTTTTCGCCCTTCAACGCCGAGACGGGCTGGCAGAGGACTTCGCCGCCCCAGTCTTCGGATGTAATGCCGCGCTTTTGCATTTGCTGCTTTACGCGGTCGATATTCGCGCCCTTGGCGTCCATTTTATTGATTGCCACAACAATCGGAACGCCCGCTTTTTGGGCGAAATTGAGTGCTTCGTCGGTCTGCGGCATAAAGCCGTCGTCGGCGGCTACAACGAGAATGGCAATGTCGGTGACGTTTGCGCCGCGCTCGCGCATTTTCGAGAATGCCGCGTGCCCCGGAGTGTCGAGGAATGTGATTTTCTTGCCGCTTGATGTCGAAACCTGATATGCCGCGGTATGCTGGGTTATGCCGCCCGCTTCGCCCGCTACGACGTTCGAATTTCTGATAGTGTCAAGCAGGGTTGTTTTGCCGTGGTCGACGTGCCCCAAAATGCAGACGATGGGCGGGCGCGGGACGAAATTCTTGATGTCTTCGACAATCTGGCGCGCCATTTCGCGCTTGCGCTGGGCTGCGGCAAGTTGCTGCTGCTGCTGTTCGCCGCGGCGTTTGATTTCGAGATTGAAGCCGTGGCGTTTGGCGATTTCGATTGCGGTGGACTCTTCGATTGCCTGATTCATCGAGGCGAAAAGCCCCATATCCATAAGCTCCGAAATGAGCTTGAACGGCTTTATGTCCATTGCCTTCGCGAACTCGCGCACGATAATCGGCGGTTTTACCTGCAATGTTTTGCCGTCTAGCTTGCCCGCCTGCGCCGATACGTTTGCCTCCGACGCGGTGTTTGCGGCGGTTGTCGGCACGGTTGTTGTTGCCACGGGCGGAACAATCGGCGCGGGACGACGCACTATCGAGATGTTGGGCAGTTTTACGCTGGGGGCTTTCGAAGTCGAAGATGTCGGCATAGGCGGCACAGCGGGCGCGGGGCGCGATGCGGAAGCCGCGGGGGGGACAATCGGCGCGGGGCGCGATGTTGTCTGCGGCATTGAAATTGCGGGGGCAGCCTTGGGCGCGTTTACGGGCGCGTCGGGTGCTGCGTTTTGCGCGGGAATCGGCTGAGGTTTATTTGCCGCTGATGTTGCCGCTGCGGATTTCGGCGCGGGCATTGCGATTTTAGGCGCGCCCTTTGCCTGTGGCACTGGGGGGACAATCGGCGCGGGGCGCGACGTTGTCTGCGGCATTGAGATTTTGGGAGCCGCTTTCGGCGCGTTCACGGGCGCGGCAGGTTTTTCGGCGTCCGCTTGGGGGGCGTCGGAAGTTTGAGGCTGCGCGCTCTGGGGTTGCGCAGCGGGTTTGTCGGCTTCCGTCTGTTGCGAATTTTCCTTGTCGGAAGTTTCGGTTTGGGGGGCGGAAGGTTGCTGCTGTTTGGCGGGTTCTGCCGTAGAGCCCTTTTCTGCCGCGGGGGCTGTGTCTGATGCGTCCGCTTTGAAATCGCGCGAAATTTCCTCCGCGTATAGCGGAGCGATCGAGTTCGACGACGTTTTTATTTCCAAGCCGTATTTTTCGCGGCGTTGGTTGATGAAGTCAATCAACTCCCTGCTCGAAACGTTAAGCTCTTTTGCTAATGCGTGGATTCTTATGCTCATTTGTTTTGAGAGTGTTTTTGTTTTTCGTGTCGCGGTGGAATTGTCGCGGTTTGTGTAGCACTATCTGCTTTGGCGGATTTTTTCGAGCGTCGCCGCAGCCTGTTCCTCGGTCAGCCCAATTCCAACGAGGTCGTCGATTTCGACGCCCTCGAACGCGTCGAGGCTGTTTATACCGTTTTGCGCGAGCTTTGCAACTTCCTCCGCCGAGAGGTTCGTCAGTATTTGCGCCAGCGAGCTTACCGCCTGTTCGACTTTCTGCTCCATCCCGACCTTGACTTCCTCTTCCTCCTTCACGTCGAGTTTAAGCCCGATTAGGCGCGAAGTCAGTTTTACATTGCTACCGCCCTTGCCGATTACAACCGACAAGTCGGCTTTCGAAACTTCGAAAGAAATGCGCTTGTTTGCCATATCGACTTCCACGTTTTTGGCGACTGCGGGCTTTATACACTCAGCCAAGAGCTGTTCGACATCGGTGGAATATTTGATGATGTCTATTTTTTCGCCGTTGAGTTCCTTGACGATTCCCTTAACGCGCGTTCCGCCCGCGCCGACGCACGCACCGACGGGGTCGATTCTGGCGTCCGACGTGCTTACGGCAATCTTTGTGCGGTAACCCGGTTCGCGCGCCATAGCCTCGATTTTAACCGACTTTTCAGCGATTTCGGATACTTCCAATTCGAAGAGACGCTGGACGAATTTATAACTTGCGCGGCTGAGAATAATTTCGGGGCCGCGGGCGGAATTGTCGATTTCCAAAAGCAGGCAGCGGATTCTGTCGCCCGAGTCGTAATTTTCGCCGGGGATACATTCGCGCTTGGGCAGCACTGCGGTTGTAAGCCCCAAGTCGACGATGAACGCGCCCTTTTCGCGGCGGCGCACCGTGCCCGAGACGATGTCGCCGATTGAATCTTTGTATTCGTCGTAAATGCGGCTTTTTTCTATTGTGCGAAGTTTCTGTATTATGCTTTGATAGACGTTCTTGGCGGCTATGCGTCCGAGTTCCGAGAGGTCGACTTCGCGCTCGATGATATCGCCTATTTGGGGATTGGGCTTGTAGAGTTTGGCTTTGTCGATGTGGATTTGCGTCGCGTTATCGGCGACGGAATCGCTGACGGTGAGTAACGCCCACGCCTTCAAGTTCCCCGTCTTGGGATTGATGTCGATTTTCAGGTTGTAGCCCGCCATGCTTTTGGCGGCGGCGTTGCGGATTGCCGACGAGATTGATTCAATCATCTCTTCGCGCTTAATCTGCTTTTCCTTTTCCATGTATTCGAGAATTGCCAGAATTTCGCCACTATTACTCATTTTTGTCTCCTGTTTTTTGTATTTTTTGTTGAAATGCTTGTTGTGTGCCGACAAAAAAAGCGGGCAATAAAACCCACTAATCGTCGGAAGTTTATTTTGTTGCGAGTATGATGGACTGTTGAATTTTTTCGTCAAGCATTTTTTTTACAACAACTTGACACTCTTTTTTATTATCGGGGCGTCGCGCGGCGGCTCGGGGCAGACGCGCGGCGGCGGGATTTTTCTTGACAGGTTGTATGTGTTTAATGTATAGATTGTTGTGAATTAAACGGTTAATTGTCAGAAAATAGGAGTAAAAAATGGAGTCCTCATTCGTAAAAATGGCAGTTTTTGCCGCGTTCGGGTTATTGTCGGGTTTGGGGTTTGCAATGCAATCTGCGCCCGAATCTGATGTGCTGGATTACGTGGACACGTTCATAGGCACGACGGGTACGGGGCACACGTATCCGGGGCCGACGCTGCCGTTCGGGTTCGTCCAACCCGGTCCCGAAACCGGAAAATCGGGGTGGGACTACTGTTCGGGCTACAACTATGCGGACAAAAAAATTCTGTTTTTCGGGCAGACGCATATGAACGGAACGGGATGTCCCGACTTCGGCGATGTCGCGTTTATTCCGTTTGCGGGAAATGACGCGGCTATTGCCGGCAGTCGTTTCGACAAGAAAAACGAGCGTGCGGGTGTCGGATATTACTATGTGAAGCTCGACGACGCAAACGCGGAAGTTGAAATTTCGGCGACCGAGCGCGTTGCGATTTACCGTATAAAATTCAATGCCGACGGCGGCAAAGTGTATCTGGATTTACAAAGCGGAGTGCGCTGGCGCGGCAATGTAGGGCGCGTGAAGTTCGAGAAGTCGGAAATGCCCGACGCTTATACAGTGCGCGGAGCGCAGCGCATAAAAGGTTTTGCGCCGAACCGCAGTGTGTGTTTCGAGATGAAATTCGACAAGCCCGCGAAGTCGGTTCGCAAAAATCCCCCCGTAAAGGACAAATTCGGCGAAAAATATCTGCTCGATTTCGGGCTAAAAAGCGGCGACACGCTTTTGGTGAAAATCGCGCTTTCGACGGTCTCGCCCGAAGGGGCTATGCGCAATATGGCGGCGGAACTGCCCGGCTGGAATTTCGACGCAGTTGTTGAAAATGCGCGGGCAAAGTGGTTAAAAATTCTTTCGAAATTCGAAGTAAAGGCGGATTTAAACACGAAAAAGGCATTCTACACTTCGGTCTACCACCTGTTTGTCCAGCCCAACAACATCGCCGATGTCGACGGACAATACGACGATGCAACCGGCAAGACGGCGAAGTCGATGGACGGCAATTATTTCAGTTCATGGTCGCTTTGGGATACATACCGTGCGGCGCATCCGCTTTACACGATTCTCATTCCGGAAGTTGTGCCGAGTTTTGTAAACTCTATGCTTATGCACTACGACGCTGTCGGGTATCTGCCCATCAATGTCTACTGGGGCAAGGAGACGCACTGCATGATTGGCAACCACGCGATTTCGGTTATCGGCGAGGCCGTAAACAAGGGCTTCGGCGGGTTCGACAAGCGCAGGGCGTTGGAGGCAATGGTTGTTTCTTCGACCGTGCCGCACAAGAAATCGGACTGGAACGAATATCTGAAATACGGGTATTTCCCGTTCGACCTGCGCAAGACGGAATCGGTTTCTTCAACGCTCGAAGTCGCCTACAACGACTCCTGCGTAGCGCGGGCAGCCGGAAAAATCGGCGAAAAAAAGGTTGCCGCCGAATTTCGCCGCCGCAGTCTCTTCTACAAGAATCTCTTCGATCCCGAGACGAAATTTATGCGCGGCAAAGACAGCGGCGGAAAGTGGCGCGAGCCGTTTAATCCGTTCGATTTTTCGCACGAGGGATCGTTGGGCGGCGACTACACCGAGGGCAGCGCGTGGCAGTATACCTGGCACGTCCAGCAGGACGTTGCGGGGCTTATTGCTCTTTTCGGCGGCAACAAGCCTTTTGTCGAGCGGTTGGAGGGGCTTTTTACCGCGCGTGACACGCGCGTGAATGCGCGTAAAAGCGTTGATATCAGCGGACTCATCGGACAGTATGTCCACGGCAACGAACCGAGCCACCACATAGCCTATATGTTCGCGCTTGCCGACGCTCCCGAACGCACACAGGAAATTGTCCGCGAAGTTTGCGATAAGTTCTATATGCCCGCCCCCGACGGGCTCTGCGGCAACGACGACTGCGGGCAGATGAGCGCGTGGTATATTTTTGCGTGTCTGGGGTTTTATCCCGTCGATCCGTGTTCGGGCGAGTATGTTTTGGGCGCGCCGCAGGCGGAGGAAATTTCGATAAACCTGAAAAACGGCGGGCGATTCACGGTTTTTGCGAAGAATTTTTCGAAGCGGAACAAGTATGTGAAATCCGTAAAACTCGACGGCAAGCCGTATTCGAATAAGACAATTGCGCACGCCGACATTATGCGCGGCGGCGTTCTGGAATTCGAAATGTCGCCCGAGCCGAACCGCGCAAAATAACGGTTCGGAGCGGGTTTTGCGGCTCGGCGGAGATAAAAAGTTTGATTTTTCAAACGGGCGCGTTTTACATTGTCGGCGTTATCCCGAAATGAATACTATGTTTGCGTTCAGATTTTTTGCGGTTTGCGCCCTTGTGGTTGCGGTGTTTGCAAACGCCGCCGTTTGCGCTGCGGGCGGCGCGGGCGCGTTGAAAATCGACGCCTCGACGCCGCAAAATTTGGAGAAGAGCTACGCGAAAATTGTCGCGGCTTTGGACGAAGACGCGCAGCAGCGTTTCGCGCTTGCGATGACGACGATTGCCGTCGCGCTCTCGCAGCGTCCCGACTTGGGCGGCAGCGAAAAAATCAGGGAGATTATCGACGGCAAAACGCCCGATGAAATCATAGCCGAAGCCCGTAAACTGACGGGGTTTGTGCGCGTTTCGAGCCTGAAAATAGACGGGGGTTCGGCGCAAAAATTTTCGGAGTCGGCGGGGCGGATACTCGTTTCGCTTCCGCCCGAAAAGCAGCCCGATTTCTCCGACGCGGTTGCGCGGCTTATGTATGAGCGCGAGAATAAAAAAATTTCCGAAGCCGATTTTTTGAAGTCGGTCGACGGCAAGACGCCCGATGAAATCATCGATTTGGCTCGAAAGGTTGAAGTGCCCTTTGTCGTTCAAAAGCCGACTGCGGCACAGAAAGTAGACATCGAAAAAATATCGCCCGCCGACTACGAAAAATACGGCATAAAGCGGGAAGCCGCAGGCGGCGCAGTGCGCGGCAATTCGGCGGGAGGCGCGGCGGCTTCGCCCTCCGTGCCCGCCTTCAAAAACTCGCTCGTCCCCTCCGCCGAATAGGAGCGTAATTGTCGGTTGGTTGCGGCGCAAAAAAACGCGGCGGTTATGTGAACTGTCGCGTTTTTTGTGGGGAGTATTCCGTTTTTTTTTACGGGCGGCGCATTTTGCTTTTCTTTATCTTATAGGCGATTATCCGTTTTGCGCGGGGCAGGTATTTTATCGGCGGGTAGAAAACGTATGCCAGAAATATCAGCGCGAAGCTGCACTCCCTGAACGAAATTATCAGCAGTATGCAGACGATTATCGCCACGAAAGAGCGGAATTTTGTGCTGGTTGTCCAATTTATGTGCTTGAACGACGGGTAGGGAATGTTGCTTACCATAAACCACGAAATCAGCAGCATAAGCGGTATGAGTATGGGCATAAACGCCGTGAGGTTGAAGCTGAGCATTGTCAGGGCTATCGACGCCACAGCCCCCGCCGCGGCGGGAGCGGGAAGCCCCGAGAAATCGCCCATTTCGTATTTCTCGTGCCCCTCGATATACGGGTTTGTGAGGACGTTGAAGCGTCCCAATCTGATTGCTGCGCAGAGCATAAAGATGAAGCCGATTAGCCAGCCCGTGTTGCGTACGAGCGACTTCATTGTCGCGCTCATATCGTCGCTCGGGTTGAGGATTAGAAAATACATCAGAATGCACGGGGCTATGCCGAACGAAACGCTGTCGGCGAGCGAGTCGAACTCCTTGCCGAAAAGCGAGAGTTTGCCGCTTGCGCGGGCTACGCGCCCGTCGAAGGCGTCGCACAAAAACGACATCAGAATGCAGATTATCGCAAGCAGGTAGTAGCCCGTGCCCACGCCCGCCTGCGGCGCGGTGCTCGCGGGGGTGATGAGCTGTGCGAGGACGTCGATTGCTCTATCCTGCGAGTCGAAATTGAACTTGCCCTGTATGCACAGTATTATCGAGAGGAAGCCGAAAAACAGGTTGCCTGAGGTGAACGCGTTGGGCAGAATGTAGATTTTGCTCGCTTGATGGACGTTGTTCCAAAGTTTTTTTTCGCTTTTCATTTTTTCAACGATTCGAGGTATTTCCAGAAATTGTCCTCCTGTTCGAGGGCGGTCTCCTCCTTGAAGGGGAGGTTGACCCTGAACACGAAGTCGGCGATTGTGTGTTGGTGCAGGATATAATGCGCGTGCAGGGTGTGTTCATTTTCGAGCACTTCGAAATATATTCTGTAATCGCCGATTTTCAATCTGTAAAAATTTTTGTTGCCGCGGCGGATTTTGCCGAGGTTCGGCAGCCCGCCCTCGATTTGCTCTTTCGTGAGCGAACCGAATGCGTCGACAATCTTGAACTGCGTCGGCTTGTCAAGCTTGTTGATTTCCGCCATACTTTGGTTGCTGAACGTTATCTGATACATAGCGCAATTTTATTGTTTTTCCGTATCCATACTGCACAAAAAAACGCGGGTTTCAAACAAAATATGAAGCGGAGTTGCGGCGGGTGCGGCGACATGCGGCGGGCGGTGTTGTCTCCCGATGGTTGCATATGTTTTTTTTTGAAACATTTTCGGGGCGGCGGCGTTTGTCCGAATGTGCGGCGGGTTGTGTTTCACGCCGTCTTGAAGAGATTACCCCAACTTGAAAAAAAGGTTTTGTTATGGATAGAAGAAAGATTTTTATGCTGGCGGTTGTGATTGTGTCGGCGTTGTCAGCGTTTGGCGCGGAAAGCGCGGGCGCGGCGGTGTCGGGCGGAAATCCCGCGAATGCGGCGCAAAAGTCCGATGTGTCGGGCTTGGACGCCCAGGGCTCGGCGACCGCGAAAATGCTTTTGCTTAAACAATTTGACAAGGACGGCGACGGGCGTTTAAACGAAGCCGAACGCGCCGAAGCCCACAAGGCTATGAAAGGCAAAATGGCGAACTTCGAGCAAATCCGCCACAAGCATGCCAAGGACATTGTCGCTCGTTTCGACCGCGACGGTGACGGTAAGCTTTCGGAAGAGGAGCTTATCCCTTTTTTGGAGGAACAGCGCAAAATGTTTGAAGGTTTCCATCGCCGCCGCGCGATGAGGGAACGCGCCATTCCCAAGGATATTTTGGCGAAATATGACCGCGACGGCGACGGCAAGCTAAGCCGCGAAGAGCGCAAGGCCATGTTCGAAGACGCCCGAGCCCGCCGCGAAGCGTTGCTTAAAAAATACGACCGCGACGGCGACGGCAAGCTTTCGGAAGAGGAGCGTTCGGAGCTTGTGAAAGACCCCGAAGTCCAGAATATGATGAAGCGTATGATTGGCGGCATGATAAACAATCCGCCGCCTCCGCCCCCGCCTTC
>ENA-OZMX01000110-OZMX01000110.1-human-gut-metagenome-genome-assembly--contig:-NODE-110-length-26968-cov-10.625646_pt1 | contig 26968 bp, 22 predicted proteins | sample MGYA00244192_ERZ653819 | MGnify/ENA primary metagenome ERZ653819 (study PRJEB26926, sample SAMN06164618) | human gut metagenome | biome: ENVO:00009003; feature: ENVO:2100002; material: ENVO:00002003... | reverse complement strand
GGCGGGCAAGTTCGGGGCTTGTGCGTATCAGACGGTTGCCGATGCAGCGAATGTCGCGGATTGAATCGGGGCGGAGGTGTTGTTTACTTTCGAGGTAGATTTTGAAACCGTCCTCGAACGATTTTTCAGTGTTGCGAATGTTGCGCAACCCGACTTCGATTACCTTCAAAATGAATTGAGCATCGGTCAATTTACTGTCTTTGGGCTTTGCGTCCAGAATGTTCTTTACGAATCTTATGGAGTCGAAAATTGACACCTTCATTCCACACAACACTTCATTTAATAAAATTTTTTGTGCTTTCATCGTATTTAAAATACGATTGTCAAATATTTTTTCAAAATAACTTTTGAGGTTTTTGATTAAGCGCAAGTTGGGTATGATTTTGGTTTTTGTTCTATTGTGATTTTGAGGAGAAGGTTCTGTGAGGCGGTTTTTGCAACTCGTTAGAATTTCTTTTGTTGTGAAATTAAAATCACCGTCGTATTTTAAATACTACGGTCATTTTACTGCGAACATAAAGTGGTGAAATGAACGAATATTTTAATGTTATAGAGGCGATACGTGTCGGAAAATTGCGGTATCCTATTCCGACTATAAACCTAAAATCTTTCTTCTTTGTAAGGGAGGTTGGCGGAAATGTGTTTGCTGTCAATTTGCGCGGGCGAAAGTATCGCGTTCCCGAAGAGAGTTTTGTTAGTGTAGTAAATAAGATTTCCGAATGTCGCGATGTAAAGAAGTTAAAATTTTCGCAGCGCGAAAAATTCGCCTATGCAATTTTGCGCGAGTTGCGCGACAAAAAATTCGTTTCGGTTTTCGGAGATTATAAGCAGACAAACTGGGATGAAATTATAGGCGTAATAAATTCTTTGCAGTTTGAAGATTTTTGCGAATTTTTCAAATTGCATTTAGGCGAGATTGAAAAATCCAAGCCCAAAGCTGTTGTTAATGGACAAGAAGTCAATATCCATTTTAGCGTAAAGAAGGATTCAATTTCTGTATATAATGAAAAAGAATTTCTATGCTGTTTTTCAATACAAGATTTTCTCGCAATAAAACAGACGGTAATTGATGCTCTTTGCGGAAATTTAGCGTTAGATGCACTTGTTGAATTTCTTTCAACCCTTCCTTTGTTTTCAGATGTTTATTCTGCGGTAGGGCATTTACGCAAGGGGGAATATACAGAGTTTATATTTTTAATTATTAAATACATTATTATTTCTCAATATCCAGGGGCAGACTTTGTTGTGGATTATATGTGTGAGTATATTGCGAAGTATTTAAAAGAAGAATACAAGACTGACGAAAAAATAGCCGAATTCATTGAGATGATTTTCGAAAAGGTGGCTGCCTGTAAATTATTTAAGCCTTTCGATGGAATGTTGAAAAATGTTAAATATGGCAAGCTTACGTCTCGTAAGAGAAAATTAATTTTTAACAGAAAGTAGAAAATGAAAAAATCAATATATGCAAGTTGTATCGTGATGTTGTTTTCGGGCGCAGTAGCGTTTGCAAACAATGAAATTTATAATGGACAAGATGTTTCTGGGGAAGATTTCTCTGGTAAAACAATGCAAAAATCGTCCTGGATTAATTCTACTGCGGTTGGAGCGAATTTTACGAGTACGGATTTGACAGATTCGAATTTTAGTGGAGCAGACTTAACGAATGTTGATTTTACAAATGTTATTGTAAAAAACGTAGATTTTACCGACGCTATAATAACTGGTGCAAATTTTGAAATGACGAGAAATTATAATGCTGTGTCCATAACAAAGGAGCAGTTATACACTACAAAGTCTTATAAAGACAAAAATCTTAGAGGAGTAAATTTAAGCGCAAAACAAGTTCCTAGGCGTTGGAACGAGGCTGATTTTAGCGGGCAAGATTTGAGCGGAGCAGATCTTTCTTCAATGTATCATGCGAGTTTGGATTATTTACCAGATTTTACGGATGCTATAATAACGAATGCGAATCTCTCAAACATGAGTTATAATGGGTTGTATAACTACGATTGGGCTTCGAGATGGTTGTATGCCACGAAATCCTATAAGGATAAAAATTTACAGGGAGTGAATTTTTCAGAGAACGGAGGAATGACTGGAATTGATTTAAGCGGGCAAGACTTAACTGGGTGTTCTTTTTATTCCGTAAGATTATATTATGAGAACTCTAGCTCTTCCGGCACTTATAGATATGTAACAAATTTTGAAGATACTATAATAAAAAATGTAGATTTTAGAAAATCGAACATAACATTGAAACAACTTGCTACGACAAAATCTTATAAAAATAAAGATTTAAGCGGAGTGTCTTTGGATGGATTCGATAATGAAACGTATTTAGATTTTTGTGGTTTTAATTTGAGGGGTTTTTCAATAACTAATAATTATAATGCTAAGATTTTTCTTCGAGATTCAGATTTAAGTTTTGCTCGTTTGGATGTCTCAAATGTAGATATTACAAATTCGATAATAAGAGGAGGGACTATCAATAGTAAAACTGCGGATATTACTTCAACAAAATCTTACAGAGATAAAGATCTTTGGGGAACAAATATCAATTGTTTTGCTTTGGCTGGGCTTGATTTGACCGAACAAAATTTGCAAAATTCGAAAATAGGGGCAACCGTTACTTATCAGGTTGAACTAACGGATACAAATTTTACTGGGGCAGATTTGCGTGGAGCAATTTTGGGAAAGAGGGTTTCAACTGAATCTTCTATTTTTAAAAATACGATAATGTCGGACGGGGTGATTAAGAATTTTCAGATGAATTCAAATTCGGATTATTTGAAAATTAGGAAGTATGAGCCTGAGAGCAATGGGAATGCGATGATTTCGGCGAAGGTGTCGGAAGCGGACGCGGTTGTGTCGGGTGGGGCGAAGTTTGAGCTTGATGTTGGGGCTATGCTTGAAGTTGTAAACAATCGTGTACTGTCGATAAAAGACGCGGGTGAGCTTATTATCAACACTGACTTGGCTGGCAGCACGTCGCTTTCTGTTAGTGGCGGTGCAGGGCTTTCGTTTGGTGAAGGCGGGAAGCTTATTGTAAATCTTACGGAAAGTATTACTGGGGAAGACGCGTATTCATTTGCTGTGATATCCTGGTTTGACGACTCCAAGATGTCGGGGCTTTCTGACTTTGTTATTGGAGAGAATTTGATTTTGACTGTTCAAGGAGAGAACTATGCCGGGGCTTGGAACTACATTATAAATGGAAATTCGCTTGTCATAAATTTAGGTGCTGTGCCTGAGCCTGCAACGTATGCGGCAATTTTTGGCGCGTTGGCGTTGGCGTTTATTATGTGGCGCAAACGAAGATAATTTATAAAGGCGTAAAAAAAATGTCGAAGTCTGGAATAGTAGGCTTCGGCATTTTTTTTGTATAGGATTTTTATTAGGGTGTGTCGGGGTGTGGTTAGGAGAGGGCGAGGAGGGTGTCTTTGCCTGTCATTCCGATTTTGATGCCGCGTTCCGATGCCTTTTGGGAGACTTCGGCGACTTGGGCGGTCAGCATATCGTCGTAGCTCGAAACGCCGCGGACGACTGCGAGTGCGTCGCCGAATTTATCGGCTGCCGTTATGCTTATATATCCGCAAGCGAGCATTCCGTGTTTGGCATTTATCATCATCATTGAGACGTTTTCGGTCGGGACTGTGTATGCGTCGAAAGTTTTTCCGTTTATTTTTATTGTATCCATATGAATTAAAGTTAAGACTATGTTTTCAATTTTGTGAAATATTTTTTTATGGAAAGTTTTAATTCTGTTATTGTATATGCCGGTTTAAAGGTCAAGGCGGGGTATGCCGATGCGTTCATTGAGCGCGCGCGTGAAGTTGTAGAATGCACTCGCGCCGAAGAGGGGTGTTTGCGTTATGACTTGGTGCGTGATGTGCTCGACCCCGATGCGTTTTATTTTTTCGAAGAATATCGCGATGATGCGGCGTTTGCCGCGCACCGCGAGATGCCGTATATGAATCCGTTCAGGGAGTTCCGCGCCGGGGTTGTTGACAAGTATTTAGGGGTTTCGACGCTCAGGCGCGAATCGGTTCGCTGAGTATGGCGAAGTTGCGGTCGGGAATGTGCGGGCGCGGTGTGTGTGGTGTCGGGTGATTTTTTGCTTGCCCGCGGGCGGGTGATTCTATTGAGTATTGGTGTTGTCGGTTCGGCGTCGGGCGCGGTTTTCGGAAGTGTTTGCTTTTTTCGAACTGTGCTGTGGCGTTTGGGGCGAAATGGATTTCAATCAAAAAACGTAAAAAAGGTAATATTAGGATATGAGTGAAAATAATACTCCGTCGTATATAGCAAATGCAAAGCCGAACCCCGCCTCGAACAGGGCGGCGTGGTTCAAGAACACCGCCCCCGCGTATGCGGGCATTTTGCTGTGGTTCGTATTTTGGTCTATGGTGAAGTCGGACACGCTGGTGCACGGTTTGGCTATGCCGATTATTGCGGTTATTGTTGGTGCGCTTGTCTGCCATTTCTTTTTCTATTTGACGGCGGGTATGTTCGGCATGAAGACCGGACTGCCGCTTGCGGTTGTGGGCAGTTCGATTTTCGGCGAGAAGGGCGGCATTATTATGCCGGGGCTTTTGATGGGCGTTTTGCAGTTCGGCTGGGTTGCGGTCAACTGCATTGGTGCGTCGGCGGTTGCGCCCGACTTCGGGATTCCCGCTTGGGTGTTCATTTTGGTATGGGGCGGTTTGGCGACGTTCATCGGCCTCAAAGGCATTAAGTATGTCGCGGGCATTTCGACGTATTTGCCGCTTGTGCCGCTGGCGATTTTGGTTGTATTGCTTTGTGTTGCCGCCCCGTCGGTTTGCGACTTCGACCCGAAGGTTTTGACGACGGCGGTTAAAGCCCCCGTTGCGGAAACGTGCAATCCCTCGATATTTATGGGCATTGTAGGCGCGTTTGTGGCGTTCTTTGCGACTGCGGGCGCGGCGGGTGTCGACTTCGGCACGGCTTCGAGAAATGCGAAAGACGTGCAGATGGGCGGTCTTGTCGGCGTTGCGGGCATGATGATTTTTACTTGTGTGGCGGCGTTGGTGATTATGGCTGGTGCGTTCGGAAATCCCGAAGTGGCGGCGAAGATTGTCGGCGCGAAAGGCGCGTCGGGCGTTGCGGCGACCGACGTTATGGGCGCGTTCTTCGGCGAGACGACGGGGAAGTATATGATGTTGGCGTTGGCGTTGGCGGCGTTCCCGTCGGCGTGTTTCTCGTCGCTGATTGCGGCTAACTCGTTCAAGACGATGCTGCCGAAAATCAACTCGACGGTTTCGGTTTCGCTCGGCGGTTTGGCGGCTATTTTGCTTGCGATTGCGTTGCAGGAACAGGCGGGCGCGATTGTCGAAGTGCTCAACTTTATCGGCGTGAGTTTCGGCCCGATTTGCGGCGCGATTTTTGTGGAATACTTCCTCTGCAAAGGCAAATGGGGCGGCCCGCGCAAGGGCTTTAATCCCGCGGGCTGGCTGGCGTGGGCGGTCGGCTTCGGCGTCGGCGTGCTGCCTATGTTCGGCGTTTGCGAGCTTCCGATGCCGCCCGTTGTGACGTTTGCAATCGGCGCGGTTGTCTATTTGATTGCGATGCTTGCGGGGCTCAAAACCGCCTCGAAATAATTCGCTATTTTCTTCTGCCGTGGCGTTGTCGGGTTTTCGGCGACGCCGCGGCGTTTTTTGATATGTCGGGATTGGGAAAGTTTTTTGTGTGTGCGGCGTGTTTACTGGCGTCGTGTGTTGCGGGGGTTTGCGCGGAATCGGAGGCGGAGCTACTTGATGTGCTCGTTCGGCGCGGGGTTTTGACGCAGCAGGAATCGCTCGATGTCGGCAAGATGGCGGTTGCGAGTGTGGAGAGTGTGAAGTCTTTCTCGCGGATACGTCTGTTTTCGTTTTGGCACTTGCGGTATCAATATTTCGACCACAGATACTCGAATGCGCAATCGCTGGACAAGAACAATTTCGCAATCAGACGCATAATTCCGGTGTTGATTGCAGACCTGACGGAATCCTCGCGCGTGCTTTTGACGCTATATTTGCCGGGCAACTCGCTCATCAACACGGCGCGCTATGAATACAACATCGACAACGAGTATTTGTGCGGCTCGCTTTGGATTGGTCATGAAGCCGTTTTCTTTTGTATGGAGGAAAACGAGAGCGGTATGCGCATTATGACGCCCGACCGCTCGGTTATAAATATGTATTTCGGCGGAGGAGACCACGGATTTAGCGACGGCTATGTGAACTCGCACACGACGCCCGCGGCGTTCTCGGGGTATCACACGGGCGTGTTTTGGAACGGGAAATTCGTCAAAAACAAGTCGCTTATTTACCGGCTGGCGGTCACGAACTCGAAGCCCGAAGGCGTGAAGTTTGACGCGTGCAACTCGATGGCGTTTTGGGCGAGTTTTGGCTGCGACAAGGCTGACGAAAGTGGCGGATATCGCTTGCGCGCCGGCGTCAACGGCGGGTATTCTATGCGCGTCGTTTCGGCTGCGGCGTCCGCCGTCTATCCATCGCGCGTTGCCGACTACGGCGACTGTTTCGGCGTCAATCCGTATCTGTGGCTGAACTACAAAAATTTTACGTTGCAGAGCGAATTTGTTTTGACGTCGATGAAATACGGAAAGTCGCGCAGCAACAACTACGCGCTTTACACGGTCAACTCGCCCCGCGCTAACCCTTTCGGATATTACGCGCTTATTGCCTACAAGCTTGACGCGCGCCCGTTCGGCGAGTTCGAGCCCGTGTTCAGGTATTCCGCCATAAACTCCGACGGGCGCGGGCTTGCCGAAAACGGGATTTTATACAAGGCGGAGAATCGCGGCGGAATTTTCAACACGGTCGACTGTTTTTATGGCGGGGTGAACTGGTATGTTTTGGGCAATGCGCTGAAATATCAGATCGGGGTGGAATATGCGCGCTTCCGCGACGGTGTTGTCGGCGATGTTTCGAAAAGTTCCGATGTGGTGATGTTCATTGCCCAGATGCAAATGGTCTTCTAAAAACGGGCGAGGGCGTGCGCCTTCGTTGCAAATAAATTTATTTTTTTACAGAAACATTCCGCGTTGCGGAATGTTTTTTTGTAATTAGATTTGCAACGGAGGCGCACTCACGGCTAAAAGACGGTTTTATTTCGGACTTGCGACCAGTCGGTCGCCGACGCCTCATAAAACACGTCTTTTAGCACGCGCCTCGCCCGTTTTACAACATAAAGCTGGTTCTAATCCGTAAAAGCTTAACTTCGTTCCGCTTTTATAAAAAGGTATTAGAAAAAGGATTTTACGAAAGTAAAAGACTTTTTACATTATTTTTCGGATTAGGACACCCGTGGGTGCTGAAAAAACGGGTGAGGCGCGTGCTACAAAGACACTATTAGATTTTAACCCGCTCCTATCGTCGCTCAGCTCTTGGCTTCGCCAATTCAAGGTGGGATAGTGCTGTTGCACAGACCACCCGAACAAACTGGCTTTTAGCCGTGAGTGCGCCTCTATTGCGAATCTAAAAAACAAAAAAACGGGTTTCAACGAAACCCGTTTCTCCATTATTAGAATGTAATTCGCAATAGAGGCGCACGCCCTCGCCCGTTTTTAGTTTTTAGAGGAGGTTGTACTTGGCAAGCACCAGCAACATAACATAGGTCATCGTCAAACCGAATAGCGCGACAATCAACCCCACCGTTGCCATTTCCTTTTGGGTTGTCAAACCCGCCGAGTGCGCAATGGCGTTCGGCGGTGTCGAAATCGGCAAAGCCATTGCCAGCGAAGACGACAACGCGACCCCAATAAGCAGCGTAGATGCACCGCCATATGGCGCGAGAGCCTCGCCCATACCAACCGCGACCGCCGCCAAAATCGGGACGATAAGCGCGGACGTTGCCGTGTGCGACATAAACGTAGACATCGCATAGCAGATAAGACCCGCACCGACAACCGTCACAACGGGCTGCCACGTCGCAAAAGGAATCGAATTGACCATGCTCTTCGCCAAGCCCGTGCCCTGCAAGGCAACGCCCAACGCGAAACCTCCGGCAACGAGCCAAAGAACGTCCCAGCTAATGGTTTTTAGGTCGTTTTTGTCGATTACTCCCGTTGCGCAGAAAACGGCAATCGGAATCATCGCCACGACGTTGGAGTTCAATCCTGTAACGCGGTCGAACATCCACAACAACACCGTGATTGCGAATGTCGCGTAAATGATGTATGCCTTTGTGCTCTTCTCGAATTTGCAGTCGAAATTCAGCTCCAAATTTTTACGGTGGAACGGGAACATTTTTATCATCACAATCCAGGTTATGAACAGCAGGATGAATACGAACGGCGCCATATACATCATCCACTGTCCGAACCCTATCCCGAGATTCATTCCGTCGGGGTCGTTCAAATATTTAAGCACAATGGCGTTCGGGGGCGTGCCGATGGGCGTGCCGATACCGCCGATGTTTGCCGCCACGGGAATTGCCAGCGTCATAGCGGTTCTGCCCTTGCCGCCGTCGTTGCCAAGCGGTGCAAGAAGAGGTGCCATAACCGCGAACATCATGGCCGTTGTTGCGGTGTTGCTCATAAACATCGAAAAAAGCGCCGTCACAAACATCATGCCCAGCAGCACGATTTCCGAGCGCGTTCCGAAGGGTTTGAAGAGCACGCGAGCCAAATTTTTGTCGAGATTGCACTTTGCCGAACCCATCGCCAAAACGAATCCGCCCAAGAAAAGCATAATGATGGGGTCTGCAAATGACGCCATCAAAGCCTTGTATTTTACCACAGTTCCGAAATTTGAGACATCTTCGGGCGCGGGGCGCATAAACCAAATCGAGCTATCCGAGACAGTCAAAAGCAAAATCGTAATTACAAGCACCGACGTTGTCCAAATTGGAATGACTTCGGTAATCCACATAAGCGCCGCAAAGAAGAAAATCGCGATTACGCGGTGTTCGACAATTGTCAGCCCCTGAATCCCGAAGATGTCCGACGGCGCAAACCACGCGCCAAGCGCGACGGCCAGAGTTATTGTTAGTGATATGAGTTTTCTTGTGTTCATCTTGTGTTTAAATAAAGCGTTTCGGCGTTGCGGACACGGCGGATTTTAGAAGCGTATTTGCATCTCGGTGCGGATTGTGTTCGCGTCGAGCACATTGCCTTCGTGGACGCCTTTGCCCGCCGAGGGCGAACCTCGGAATTGGGCGAATTCGTAGCCGACCTGCAATTTCAAGTCGTTCCCCTTTATGTACCAGTTTATACCGAAATAGAAACTTTGCGCCGACTTGTATATGTCGGCGGAATCCAAATTTGCCGCTTTGCGCAGAGCGTCGCTTGCCGAAACGCCGCGCCCGTCGGTCTCCAAAAACGCATATCTGAAAATCGGCGCGACCTGCCCGACCGCCGTCGGAATCTTATATTCTATCGAATAATTCAGTCCATATGGCAACGCGTAGTCATAAGAACCGTCTCGCATTTTGCGTCCGTCGTCTATGCCCGCAATCAGAAATTCGAAAGTGTTTTTAAGATGGCTGCCCTCGAATTCAACAAACGGGTTCGCGCCCCAGATTGCCTCGGCTTTGTTGTCCTTTATTTTGTTCGCGTCGTCACCGTAGGCGAGGTTCAAGCCGAGTTTGATTTTTCCGCAATCGAGCTTTTTATTATATTGCACGCTTGCCCAGAAGTCGGGCGAATTTTCCACGCCGCCGCGGTGCATGTCAAAAAATTCCAGCTGGTAGTTGTCCGAATTCGACGCGCCGAAAGCGTAGTCAAGCCCCTTTATCGTCTGCGATTTCCCGTACCACCAGCAACCCGTTATCATGCCGCCGAAGCCGATTTTAGTTTTGCTTGTGCGTCCGCGTTTCGTATCCGCGCCCGTCGCGCCCGTCCAATAGTTTGTCGCAAGAGAGCGTTCTATGCAATACTGGTTGAAAGCCGACGTGTATTCTTCAAGGCAGAAATTTGGCTTAAAGTAGCCCGCCTTGATTTGCCCAGTAAAGTAATTTGTGTCGATTTTCTTATAGAAAAATGTGTTCGACATATGGTGGGGCAAGATGTAGTCAATCGAAATTTGCGAGCCCCAGCCCGCGCCCAAGTCCGACTTGAATGTGGCAATTACGCGGCGCAACATAAAACCCTGTGTCGTTTTGTATCTGCCGTCGTCGGGTCCCGAAGTCGCCTCGGTATTTAGGTATGCATACTGAACCTGCAAGCCGCCGCTTATGTTCACTTTTGCCGTTGTTGTCGTCTTTATCGGTGCCGAAACTGCGGACATCAGTTTTGCTGTGTCGACTGCCTCTTGATGTGTCAGCATTCCGCTATCCGTCATCTTTTGCAGCATTTCGGCGTCGCTTTGCGCGTATGTCGAATTTGAAAAAAATACCGACAGCCCCGCCGCGAGTACGGTCAGGCAAGTCGTTCCCTTTGTATTGCGGAATGGATGGGATATGTGCATAAGTTTAGGCAGCTCAAGTCGGTATATTTTTCCAGATTACCCGTAAAAGTTTTATATGGAATATTTCCATCCCACAAAAGTCAATATTTTATTGTTTCGAAAGTGGCGGCGATTACCTGCGGTAATTTCGCCTTTATCCATTTGTTAAAGAGATGTAGGCGTTGGGCAAAGGCACATAGGCTTTGCCTATTGCCGCCTGTGCCCGTCATATAAAATGTGTAGGTGTTGGGCAAAGCGGGCATTGCGGAGCAACCCGCGCCGGTGCACGTCTATGGAAGCCCGCCCAGCGGGTTCTCACCGTCATCAGCTTACAAAAAAAGCAACCTGTTCGGTTGCTAATTTTTTTGGAGCCGATGAGGTTCGAACTCACGACCTCTAGAGTGCGATTCTAGCGCTCTTCCAACTGAGCTACGGCCCCTTTATTTAATAAAAAAGTTCTCGGCATTATTGCGCGTCGTCAGGGAAATGCAATCTTTTTTTTATGTTATATGCATTTTTATTTGCGGTTTTCGAGTGGTTTTGAGGCGATTTTTAGGTATTTTAAGGGAGCTTTTTTGGGGGGGCGTCGAAATTCTATACTTTTTATACGCTTTTTGGCTTGTAAAACTTTATTCGGGTTTTTATCAATCTAACATAAAACAACGGTTTTTCAGAAAATCTCAAAAAATAACAGGTAAAATTTTCTCAACTAATATGGACAAAAAAGTTTTTTTGGCGGTCGATTTGGGTGCGGGTAGCGGCAGAATTATGGCGGCGGTTTTCGACGGCGCGAAAGTGTCGCTTGAAGAGGTTTCGCGCTGGGGCAGTGAACCCGTGAAAATCGGCGGAAGTTTCCACTGGGAGGTGAACGGGATTTTCGACAACATTGTGGCGGGGCTGCGCAAGGCGAAGTCGGTTTACGGCGGGGCGATTGTGTCGCTGGGTATTGACACGTGGGGGGTCGACTACGGGCTTTTGGACAAGTCGGACAAGCTGCTGAATTTGCCCTATATCTATCGAGACTCGCGCACGGACAATATGATGGAGTCGGTCTTTGCAAAAGTTCCGAAATCCGAAATCTATGCGAAGACGGGGATTCAATTTATGTTCTTCAACACGATTTTCCAGATTCGCTCGGAAGTCGAGAAGTCGGGGAACATCGGACGGGCGCACTCGTTTTTGATGATGCCCGACCTGCTCGCGTTTATGCTCACTGGTGTGAAGGCGAATGAGCGCACGAATGCATCGACGACGCAATTCTACAATCCGTTCAAGAAGGACTGGGATTTCGAAATTTTGGAGAAAATCGGCGCGCCGACGGGTATTTTCAGGAACGGTTTTGCCGAATGCGGCGACGTTATCGGCGACTTGCGCCCCGAATTGAAAGCGGAGCTTGGCGACATCAAAGTCGTGGCGGTTGCAAGCCACGACACTGCCTCGGCGGTGGCGGCGACGCCCACGCAGGCGGAAGTTCCCGCGTATATAAACAGCGGAACGTGGTCTTTGCCGGGGGTGGAGCTCAAAGCTCCGATTGCTACGGAAGCGTCGTTTGCGGAGAATTTTACGAACGAAGTTGGCTACAACTCGACAATCCGTTTTCTTAAAAACGTCACGGGAATGTGGCTTGTGCAGAAGTCGAAGGAAGTTTGGAAAGCCGAAGGCAGCGATATGTCCTACAAGGAGCTTGAAGCCGCCGCGGAAAAGGTCGAGCCTATGCGCACGATTTTCGACCCCGACGCACCCGACTTTGTTATGCCCGAGAATATGCCGAAAGCCATTGCCGAGCACTGTCGCGCGAAGGGGCTTGCGGTTCCCGAAACGCACGGGCAGATTTTCCGCGCGATTCAGGAGAGCATTGCGAACAAATACAAGTATGTTTTCGGCACAATCGGGCGTTTAAGCGGCGCGAAAATCGACGAGATAAACATTATGGGCGGAGGTTCGAAAGACGCTATGCTCAATCAATTTACGGCGGACGCGACCGGCAGGGTTGTCAAGGCGGGGCCGACCGAATCGACAGCTCTTGGAAATGCCATTATGCAGATGAAGGCTTCGGGCGACATTGCCTCGGTAAAGGAAGGGCGCAAAATCATTGCCGAGAGTTTCGAAATCAGGACGTTTACGCCGCGCAAGTAGGTGGCGGAAAGTAGGGTTTCTTCAAGAAAAAGCGCGGCTAAAAAACGAAAGCCGCCGCATTTTTTCTCGTAAGTAAATCGGAAATCCCGTCCGACTTTACCGCGGCGCGGGTGGCATTAAATTGTTGACAACATCGGGGCTTCGGGGCAAAGTCGGGTGTCAAAATTTTTTATGTATACCGTAGCTTGTATGAAATGGGGCAAAAAATACGGCCCCGAGTATGTCAACCGACTTTTCAATATGGTGGAGCGCAATACGACTCTGCCGTTTAAATTCGTCTGCTACACCGACGATTTCGCTGGGATAGACTCCCGCATACAGGCATTTCCGCTGCCCGAAATGGACCTGCCACCCGACAGGGAGCGCGGCTGGCGCAAGCTTTCGCTTTTCCGCAAAGACGTGGGGCTTGAAGGGCGCGTGTTGTTCCTCGACCTCGACACGGTGATTGTCGGGAACATCGACGACTATTTTACGATGGACGGCGACTTCATTTTCATCAAGCACTGGAAACCGTCGAAAAAACACGGCATTGGCGAGACGGGGGTCTACCGTTTTGAGGCGGGCGCGCTCGATTTTCTCTACTTCGATTTTATGAATAATATGGAGCGGGTGAAAGCCGACTACCGCCACGAGCAGGCGTATGTTGGCGACGTGCTCAGCAAGCGCGGCATTGCGAAATTCTGGCCGAGCGAATGGATGCCGAGTTTCAAATACAACTGCATGCGTCCGTTCCCGCTTAACTGGTTTATGCAGCCCGTGAAGCCGCCGAAGGCGAAAATGATTGTCTTCCACGGCGTTCCCACGCCCGAGCAGGCTATGGGCGAGGAAAAAATCAGGGGCGTGAAGGCGTTAATCCGCCACGTTATAACGCCCGATTGGCTCAAAGAGGATTGGAAGTAAAAATGGTCAGAAGAATTTTGGTAATATCGCCGCACAACGACGACGAAACGCTCGGAGTGGGGGCGACAATCGCAAAGCACGTTGAATTGGGCGACGAGGTTTTTGTCTCGACGATGACTTCCATCGGCGAAGACCATCCGACGATGCCGTCAAACAAGCCCGAAATCCGCCGCGAGACGAAGGCGGCAATGGAAATTTTGGGTGTCAAAGAGCAAAACATAATTTTTTGCGACCTGCCCAATCTGCTCGTTCCGCACCTGCCCATTTACGAGGTCAACAAGGTTATAAATAGTGTTATTGAGCGGGTTCAACCCGAGATTCTCTATGTGCCCTTTATTTACGATCTCCACAAGGACCACCGCGAAATTCTCTATGCCGCGCAGGTTGCCGCTCGGACTTGCACGCCGACGGGGCGCAAAATCCGCGAAATCTACATGTATGAAACGCTTTCCGAGACGCACTGGAACATCGACCACGTCGAGGGCGCGTTTGTGCCGAATGCCTTCAACGAAGTTTCGCGCGCGCAGCTCGATAAAAAGATTGAAGCCATGCGCGCGTATCGCAGCCAGCTCAAACAGTATCCCGATGTCCGCAGCATCGAGGCAATCAAGGCGTTGGCGGTGTTCAGGGGCAGCACAATGGCGATGAACTATGCCGAGGCGTTCGTATTGGTGCGCAAATTTCTCTAACCGAAACACACTATGTTAGATTCGCTTTCAGAAAGAAACTGGGGCAAGGATTTGATTTTAATCTTTGTCGCGGCCATGTTGCTTAATCTGGGCTTGGCGTTTGTGCGCCCGCTCGCGAATCCCGACGAGGGCAGGTATGCGGAAATTCCCCGCGAGATGGTTGCCTCGGGCGACTACGTCACGCCGCGGCTCAACGGGCTGCCGTATTTTTACAAGCCGCCGCTTTTCTATTGGGCGCAATGCGCGTCGTTGAAGGCGTTCGGAGTCAACAGGGTTTCGATACGTCTGGCGTCTTCGCTAATGGCGGTGTTGGGCATTTTGGCGACGTATGCCGCCGCTCGCGCCCTCTACGGGCGCAGGGCTGGGTTGATGTCGGCGGCGGTGCTTCTGACGACGCACTTGTATTATGTGATGGGGATTATTGTCACGCTCGATATGATGGTATCGGTGTTTATGTCGGCGGCGATGTTCTCGTTCATTGTGGCAATCAAAAAAAGCGGAGCGTGGCGCAATGCGCTGATTTTGGCGTTCTTTGTTTTCTGCGGTTTGGCGGTTATGACGAAGGGTGTTATCGGCATTCTGATTCCGTGCGCGGTCGCGTTTTTGTATGTGGTTTCGGGAGGAATTTCGGGGATTGTCGGGTTCTTCAAGGATTTGAAGGCGTCGAACTATCTGTTTATGCTTTTTGGGGTCGCGGCGTTTTTTGCGATAAATATTCCGTGGCACGCGCTGGTTTCGGTTGCCAACCCCGCGTTTGAAAATGCCGGAGGGGTGTTTTCGAAAAATCCCGACGGACAGGGGTTTTTTTGGTATTATTTTATCCACGAGCATTTGCTGCGCTACATAGATCCGTCTACGAGTATGCGCGCCCAACCGTTCTGGTTCTTCTTGGTTATTGCCCCCGCGGGTGCGCTGCCGTGGCTGTTTTTTGCCCCGCGCATTTTTCTTAATACAAAAAACGGCGGGAGTGTCGACACGCGCGACTGCCGCGATGTGTTCCTGTATATGGCGATTTGGGTTGTGTTCATTGTGGCGTTTTTCTCTGTTTCAAGCTCGAAGCTGGTGCCGTATATCACGGCGGTGTATCCCGCGATTGCGTTCATTATCGGCGTTTGGGCGGCTCGGGCATGGGACAATTTGGACGGGATAAAAAACATAAAATTCGCGCAATATCTCTTCGTGTTCTTAGGTTTTGCCGCGGCAATCGCCTTGCCGATTGCGTATGCGATTATGTCGAAAAAACCGCGCGAAGCCGAAGTGTTGGAAGTCGCCTTTTACACGATGATTTTGGCGACTGTCGGGTTTGTTGCGGTGTCGGTTGCGTGTCTTGTTTTTGCCCGCAAAAATCAAAACAGAAAATTCTGGATTACGGCGTTTTTTGGGACGGTGCTGCTTGTTGCGATAGTAAACCCGATTGCGGGAATGGGGCAGCGCGTGAATGCCGAAAAAACCGCAGACTACATAAAGGCGCACCGTGCGGGTCAGCCCGTGGCGATTGCCTTCGACTACGGGCGGTATCACGACCTGCCCGTGTGGCTTGACGAGTTGCCCGCGCTGATTGGCGAGCCGCCGACGGAGCAATATTTCGGCTGGCTGCGCGAAAAGGATTTGCATAGGGACAGAATTTTCCCCGACGCAGCTTCGCTCGAAGCGTTCCTAAAAAAGAATCCCGTTTTGTGGGTCGCGGTTGTCGACGATGATTTGGGCAAGTTCGACAAGCTGAATTTGCCGCTCTCGAAGAAGGTTCTTTTTAAAAACGCCGACCTGTTGCTTTTGGAAATTTCGCTGAAAGCCGCCGGGGCGCAAGCCGCGAAATAGCGGCATGCGCGGAGTCCTGCGTGATTTTGGCGCGTAATGGGGCGCAAATAAAAATGTTGTAAAAAACGCAAAAGATGATTGAGTTTAGGACAATGAATTCTGAAAAGAAACGCATTTTAATTTTGGGCGCGAACGGGTTTATAGGGTCGTCGCTGGTGTGGAAACTTTTAAAAGAGACGGACTACGAAATCACGGGTGTCGATTTGTCGGACAACAAGCTCGGGTGCGTTTTGGGGCGCGAGAGGTTCGAGTTCTTCAAAATGGACGCGATAAAAAACAAGGCGGACATCGAGGAAGCCGTGAAAAATTCCGACGTCGTTTTGCCGCTGATTGCGGTTGCGACCCCCGCGCTTTATGTGAAGGACCCCGTGCGGGTTTACAATCTGGACTTCGAGTCGAATGTTGACGTAATAAGAATGTGCCTCAAACACAAAAAACGCGTTGTCTTCCCGTCGACGAGCGAAGTCTACGGAATGTGTCCGGACGAGGCTTTCGACGAGTATTCTTCGACTCTCGTGCTCGGGCCTATCGAAAAGGAACGCTGGATTTACTCTTGCATAAAGCAGATGCTCGACCGCCTGATTTGGGCTTACGGCAATCACGAAGGCTTGCAGTTTACGCTGTTTAGGCCGTTCAATTTTATCGGCCCGCGTCTCGACGACATCAGGGCGACTAAGGAGGGGTCGTCGCGCGTGATAACGCAATTTGCCCACAACATTTTAAACGGCAAGCCGATAAAGCTTGTCAACGGCGGTTTGCAAAAACGCTGCTTTACATATATCGACGACGGCGTTGAATGCATTGTCAAAATAATTCAGAACAAGGACGGTTGCGCCGACGGCAGGATTTTCAACATCGGCAATCCCGACGAAGAGCATTCGGTCAAGGAGCTTGCGGAGGTTTTGGTCGAGTCTTTTAGACAGTATCCCGACTATGCGGCTCTCGCCGAAAAGGCGGTTATCGAAACCGTTTCGGGCGACGAATATTACGGCGCGGGCTATCAGGACGCCCAGCGGCGCGTGCCTTCAATCGGGCAGGCGAAAAACATTTTGGGGTGGACTCCGAAGACGGATTTCAAAACGTCGATTAAGAAGATTTTAGACTATCACCTGCTCGGCAAAGACGATGAAGCTTGCCTTTAAAATCGACGTCGACACATGCCAAGGGACGAAAAAGGGCGCGCGTAATCTTGCCGATCTCTTCGCAAGCGAAGGCATTCCCGCAACGTTTCTGTTTTCGCTTGGCAAAGATCAGACGGGGCGTTCTATAACGCGCGTTTTCCAAAAGGGTTTCATTGCAAAGTGCCTTAAAAGCAATGTGTCGGGCAATTACAGCAAGCGCACGCTGATGTATGGCACGCTGTTGCCTTCGCCCGTAATTTACAAGTCTTGCGCCGACATAATCGCAGAAGTTCACGCGCAGGGGTTCGAATGCGGCGTGCATTCATGGAACCACTACAAGTGGCAAAACAAAGTGCGCAAAATGACGCCCGCAGCTGCGCGCGCCGAATTCAAAATGGCGTTTGACGCACTCAACGAAATAATCGGCGGAAAATGCGTTTCGTGCGGGAGCGCGGGCTGGCAGGTCGTGCCCGCGTATTTTGCGGCGCAGGACGAATTCGGTCTGCTCTATGCAAGCGATGTCCGAGGCTCGTATCCGTTTATTCCGCGCTTCGAGGGCAAAGTCTACAACACGTTGCAGATTCCCTCGACGCTTTATACGCTCGACGAAGTTTTGTGCGACATTCCGCTTGCTGACGTCGCGGGCGCGTATCTTGCCGACATGAAAAAAGACGACGCGCAGGGGAGGGTTTCGGTTATGACAATCCATGCGGAGCTTGAAGGAATGGCGTATGCCGAATGGTTTGCCGATTTTCTGAAACTTCTGAAACGCTCGGGTGTCGAATTTGTCGGGCTTCGAGACTATGCCGAGAAGCTTTTGCAACACCGCGAAAGTATCCCGATTTGCGATGTCGAGATGACCGAATTCTACAACCGCAGCGGGCTTCTTGCCACGCAGCATTAGTTGGGGTGTGGCGTTGTTGCGGATTCGGGCGATTGCGGCGCGGACTGCGGGCGGTCGCGTTGCGTTGTGGGCGGCGGCGCGGACGGTGGCGCGGGGCGATGTTGGCGGTTGATATTTTTTGATGAAAAATGTTGCAATAAGGCTGAAAATGATGTCGAAAAAAATCCTATTTTTTGTGTCGGTTTTCGTGTTGCTGTGTTGCGCGGTATCGGCGCAGTCGCTGGGAGATATGCTTGACGGCGAGGGGCGGAACAAACCCGTCGCATCCTCTCGGAATGCGGCTGCTGCGGAAAATACCGCCGTCGAACGGAGATCGGAAGCTCTTCAAAAAACGGCGGTAAACGAAGTTCCGCAAAGCGAGTTCGACGAGATTTTTTTGAAAGCTTCGGGAGGAGACTCCAATGCGCAGCTCGCGCTCGGGTCGTTTTATGCGCGGGGAATAAAACCCGCGGTTGCGGACGCGCGTCTTGCGCTTGAATGGCTCGAAAAAAGCGCGGCGCAGAACAATGCGACGACGATGAACTATTTGGGCGTGATTTACGGCGAGGGGAAAATTGTTCCGCGCGACTTTAAAAAGGCTGTCTATTGGCGCGAGAAGGCCGCCGAAAACGCCTCGTCTGCCGAAAAATATGCGCTGGCTACGGCGTTCATTTACGGATATATGCTGCCTTCGGACGAGAAAAAAGCCCGCGAATGGCTCGAAAAGGCCGCGCTTGACGGCAATATGGACGCGGCGAACCAGCTCGTTTCGATTTCGCGCAATGCGGGCGACAAGGAGGCAGTCAGGCGTTGGAATGAAGTGAAGTCGAATGCACAGTTAAAGCTTGCCGCAGCGGGCGATGTGTCGGCGATGTTCGAAGTCTATCGAAAGTATCTTACGGGCAGGGGCGGTTTTTACAAGAGTGTGCCCAAGGCGATTTACTGGCTGCGCCGCGCGGCTGAGTCGGGGCACAGAACCGCAGCCGAGACTCTTGCGAATATGCATTTGAACGGGCGGTATGTGGGGCGCGACTTCGACGCGGGCATTGCGATTCTGGCAAAGCTTGCGGAAACCGACGCGAATATGGCTATAAGAATTGCCGACATTTATGCCGCCGAAGGCGAAAACCGCGACCCGAAAAAGGCCGGGCTTTGGCTTGAAAAAGCGGACTTTGAACGGCTTTCCGCCGCGAACAAAATCCGCGTAATCTGGAAGTATTGGGCGGGCGCGGGCGTCGCGAAAAATCCCGAAAAGGCCGCGGAATACTGCGACAAAATTTTATCCGCCGAGAATATGCAGGGCACGCACAAGTTTGTGGAGAAAATCAAAAATTCAATAAAGTCTGGAACTCCCGCCCCCGAAAAATTTGCGGACTTATACAGACTTTAATGCCGCGCCGCGCGGATTTTAATATTGAGCGTGTCGGTTTTATATGCGGTGTTGCGGCGGTTTTTGGGTGGCGGCGGTTTTGTTCCGATTTGGGGCGGAGTGCGGATTTTCTGTTGACAAGTTTATGTTTGTTTGCGATTATTCTATTTAACAGGCGCTTTGATGTGCGGTTTGCGGGGTAGGTTCGTTTTTGTTTGTCGAAGAAGAAATCCGTTGTGGCTGCTGTGTCGGGCTCTTGTCTTTTTTCAATCAACATATCAAGGAGAAAGTCATTTGTGAATAGAAGAGATTTTGTTAAAGCGGGCGCAGTTTTGGGTGCGGCGGCATCGATGCCGAGTTTCGGCTTCGCTTCGGCGAAGGGTTCGGACAGAATAAAAGTCGGGCTTATCGGCTGCGGCGGGCGCGGCACGGGAGCGTCGATAAATATGCTCAATGCCGATAAGAACGTCGAATTTGTCGCGTTTGCCGACTTGTTTGAAGACAAGCTCGATGGCAGCATAAAGCGCATTGCCGAGGCCGCGCAGAAAGTCGCGCCCGAATCGGCAAAGCAGATTATCGACCCGTCGAAGGTAAAGCGTTTCTCGGGCTGGAATGCGGTTGACGAGCTTTTGGCGGACAAGGACATTGACGTCGTCATCGAAGCTACGCCGCCCGTGTTCAGGACAATCCACTACAAGAAAATCGTCGCGGCGGGCAAGCATGCGTTCTTGGAAAAGCCCGCGTGTATCGACATCACGCAGGCGCGCGAAATGCTCGAACTTGCCGACGAAGCCGACAAGAAGGGCTTGTGTGTTGTCTGCGGCACGCAACGCCGCTATCACGAAGGCTATCAGGAAATTATCAAGCGCGTCAAAGACGGCATGATTGGCGACTTCGTTTCGGCTCAATGCTACTGGAACGGCGGCTACTATGTAGGCCACGGGCAGCACGACGCCATGGAAAAGCAGGGCATTCTCAAAGGTCTCACGCCCGACGATATGGAGTATCAAATCAGGAACTGGTTCTCTTTCATTTGGGCTTCGGGCGACCACATTGTAGAGCAGCACGTCCACAACATCGACGTGATTATGTGGGCGTTGGGCGACAACCGCATGCCCGTTGACGTTCGCGGTTTCGGCGGGCGCAGCACCGACCTGCCCGTTCCCACCTATGGCGACCGTTTCAGCCACTTTGCGGTAGATTTCGATATGGGCAACGGTTTGCGTCTTGCGAGCTACTGCCAGCAGGACCCCAAAGTTGCGGACGAAGTCGGCGAGCGCATTGTGGGCACGAAGGGCATTATGAGCACGGCTCTTTTCGGCGGCGCGTGCAAAATCACCGACCTCAAAGGAAATGTTCTTTATGCCGCGCCCGAGAAGGTTGCGCAGTGTCTTGAAATGGAGCACAAGTTCCTGCTCGACCACATTCGCGAAGGCAAGAAAGTCAACACGCTCAGGACGCTTGTGAACTCGACGCTGTTGGCGATTGCAGGCCGCATGAGCGCGTTTAGCGGCAAGAAGTTCAAGTTCGAATGGATGCTCAGACGCTCGCGCGAAAATCTCGTGCCCGAAAAGCTCGCTTTTGTAAAGAATCCCGTTGCGGGCGTTCCCGTTCCCGGAAAGTATCGCCTTGTTTAGTTCGGTTTTCGGGCGGAGTTTTTCCAACGCAAAACAAAAGTCGGCAATTTCGGTTGCCGACTTTTTATTTTTTGAATTTCCGAACGCTTTTTTACGGGCAGGGGATTTTAGTTGTCGCCCGAAGTTTTACTGCATCGGCGGAATGCCCAAGTTATGCCGCTTTCCGGGATAATCCACCCGCCGTATGCAAGTTCGACGGCGTTGCGGGCGCGGGTTTGCGAAAACGGATTTTTATCGAACAAAAAGCCCTTGAACTGGACGTCAAAATCGCGCCCAAATGACGCCGAAAACGTGATGTTTTTAACCGGAAATTCCGTCTGCCAATATTGGAAGCTTCCTATTTCCGCGCAATAACGAGCCTGAATCGAGATTTTCAGCGTTCTACACGGACAGTTTTGCGGGATTTCGAGGGCGGGGTTTTTGCCCGACCGGATTAGTTTTGCGACTTCGTCGCGCTCTAAATTTATCTCGGCAGCGAACGGAACGTCGACGCCCTCCGCGGAAATGCGCACTTTTTCGATGTCGACAAATTCGCGTTTGTCGCGAATCCATTTTATCGGCGGAAAGTTGCCCTCGCGCCGCGTGATTGTGTAGGTGAGGATTCCTTTGAGATAGAGGACGTTGTTTTGTTCCGACTCAATCGATACGTTCGCCTTTGCATTTTGGCAAAATGGAGCTGCGACGGCGCGCTCTATACCGCTGCGGATTCGGTTGTAATAACCGTCGCGGTCGGCAATGTTGCCCGCGAATTTATAGCGCGTTTTAAGCAGGGCTAAGAGAAGGTCGTCGAGCGTCGAATTGCTCAGTTTTTCGAGGATTCTCCCCGCGTTTTTTGGCAACTCCCAAAATGCCGCGTTGCGCGGGGAATGCAATAGCAGCGTGATTATGCCCGAAGCCACCAATGCCGCGCCGATTGCGCCGACGACATATACTGCACCCTCGAAAAGCGCGCGCAGCGAATGTTCGTGCTCGCAGAAAATCTGGTATACCACGACCGCCAACGCCAAACACAGAATTCCGATAAAAAAAGGAATAGATTGTTTAACCGACGCCGAACCAATCAATTTATTGCCAATTTTCATATGTCTTTCTCCGTGGAACAGTGGAAGTTAAGCAGTCTTTTCGAGTTTTGTCAAATGTTTTTCAGTTTTTATCCGATTTTATCATTTTTTATTTAATAAAAGTCTAAAATAATTCCATATTTTTCCGATGGCAGCGGGCGCCGCGGGAGATATCCCGTTTTTTCGCGATAGAGTGTGCATTGCGGCGGTATTGCAGGAAGGCTCCGAGTCTGGGTTCGGAAGTCAGATTCCGCCCGAAAGTTTTATTTGGCGCATTGCCTCGTATGCGCCGATTCCCGCGGATGTGGAAAGGTTAAGCGAGCGCAATCCATCGACGAAATGCGGAATTTTTACGCGCTTTTGGGCGATGTCGTTATGGACGCAATCGGGCACGCCGCAATCTTCCGCGCCGAACATAAGACCGTCGCCGAAGCGGTATTCGGCGTCCCAATAGCAGCGGGCGGATTTTGTGGTAAAAAGCCAGATTCTGTCGAGTGGCGGGGCTTTGTCGGAAGCCTTGAACGCTTCCCAATCGCGGTGGTGGACGACGTCGAGGCTATACCAATAGTCCATTCCCGCGCGTTTGAGGCGCGAATCGGTTATGATGAAACCGAGCGGATGGATTAGATGGAGTCTCGCGCCCGTTATTGCGCACATTCTGCCGATATTGCCCGTGTTTTGCGGCATTTTCGGGTTGTGCAAAATTATGTGAAGCGGCGGGTTATGCATTGCGTCTGAAATTTGACATTGCCCGCCGCGCCTCTCGCATTGCCTCGTTTTTCTTGATGTCTTGGCGTTTGTCGAAAAGTTTTTTCCCCGTGCAGAGGGCAATCAGGACTTTTACGATTCCGTTTTTTAGATACATTTTTAGCGGAATTATAGACGTCCCACCCGAGTCTGTTGCCGACTTCAACTTCAAAATTTCCTTTTTATGCAGCAAAAGTTTGCGCGCGCGCACGGGGTTGTGGTTGTTGATGTTGCCGAAATCGTATTCGCTTATGTGCGCCTGATACATAAAAACTTCGAGGTTTTCGACGCGGCAAAAGGCGTCGTTTATCTGCGCGCGTCCCGCGCGGAAGCTCTTTACTTCCGTGCCCGTAAGCGCGATTCCCGCCTCGAATGTTTCGCCGACAAAGTAGTCGCGACTCGCCTTTTTGTTGCGAATCTCGGTAATGCGCGGTGCTGCGGATTTTTTGCCCATAACAAAAAAACCGTGCGCGGGAATTCAACCCAGAAGCACGGCGTGAAAAGGTTTTGTTTCGCCTATTTTTCGGGGCCCGAGTTGTAGATCTCGTATGTGATGTTGCCGCGGACAACTTCCAACAGAGCAACGTCTTCGAGGTCGAGCTTTTCGAGCGAAACCACCGTCGGCTTTGCACCGTTTTTAAGCTGCTTTACGCGTCTTGATACGACATTGATCAGAATGTTAGGGTCGCTGATTTTTTTCTGGGCTTCTTTTAGATAATCTTCTCTCAAAGTATCCTCCTATTTTTATTTATTGTTGGGAAAATATACACATACGCGTTTTCAATGCAACAGTTTTATCTCGGTTTTTTAAGGTTGAATTCGGGCAAGGTTATGCTGGGGCGTTTTTTGGAGATATCCGAAAAATCTTCGTCCGAATCGGCATCGGGTGCGGGGTCGTCGTTTTGTATGCTGACGAGTTTCGAGCCCTTATTGTAGACGATTTTTGCGCCCGCGGCGCGGGTATTGTCTTCGCGGTTGAATATTACGGGGTTTTCGGTCAGCACTGCGACTTCGTCTTTGGCGTATATGCGCGCGCGCCCGCACGAGATTTCCTTTTCGCCCTGTGTCATTTTGACGTTGCCCGAAAGCATGATGTCGGAAATTTCGCGGCGTTTGCCGTTTTCGGGCGGGGTAATTGCGATTTCGATTTTGTCGCACGCGCCGTCGGTGTCGGTTGCAGTTATTTTGACGTTGCCCGAGAAGTAGTATTTTTCGCCGTCGGCGGAAGAATCGAGCCACTGTCTGTCGCTCACGACAACTGTCATTCGCGGCTTCGTTTTGCGCGACACCATCGGGTTTTCGAAGCCGAGGTTGCGCATTGCCGGCAGCAGAATTTTCGGGCGGACGTTCGGTTTTTTCTCCCACACGGAAAGTTCGACGAACTTGTGCGGGGCTTTCGATTTCGCGGCGGAGGAAGGCTCGTTATTTTTCGGGTAAATTGACGCCTTTTCAGCCGAGGCGGTGTATTCGTTTTGTATTACGCGAACGGCGTCGAATGCCTCGATTTTCGCGATTCTCGACGAATTGTCCGCCTTCGAGACGCTGTAAACGTTCATTTGTCCGCAAGTGGCGACGACGTTTTTGGAGAGAATCGAGACGTCTTTGTCGAAGACGAACTTTGCGGTGTCGTCCCTGCGTTCGAAGTAGAGTACGCGCGCCTTTACGACGGATTCGCCGTTCTTGGGTTTGTTCGATTTCGCGGCGGCTTTGCCGCTCTTTGACGCTTTTTTAGCGGGTTTTGCAGCGGGGGTTGCGCCCGCGAGAGCGTCCAGATCGGCAGCGTTTTCGGAGATTGTGAGTTTGACGAAGCCGTTTTTACGCGCGGTTGCAGTGCCGTAATTTTCGTTTTTGAAGAGTTCGAGCGTGTCGGCTTCGAGCGTTGTGCCGTCTTTGCCGTTGACGAGTTTGACGCCGCCAGATAGCGATATTTTCGCCTCTTTGGGGTAGATGTAAAGTTCGTTCGCGTAGGCGTCGCCGTCGTCGTTTTTAAGGTGGACACCCCCGTAGCCTTTGATGATTTTGACTTCGGGTTTTTCCGCCTCGACATTTTTTGCGAAGGCGACGATGTTGCCGCAATTCGCGGTGAATCCATCGCCCGAAACGCGGACGTTGCCGTTGAAGTCGAAGCGGTTTTGCGTTTCCTGCGCGGACATCAAAATTTTGTCCGCAAATATTTCGATTTTCTGCGTTTCGCCGTTGTCGGCTGTGTGGAAGAAGAGCGTTTTGGCGCGGATTTTGCCGTCGCGCGACGCCGACGTTTTAAGCGATTTTGCCTCTTTTAAAAACAGGATCTTGTCGCCCGAAAGTTTTGCCTTCGAGGCGGAATCCTCTATTTCGGGGCTGCCTGTGAGGACGGCTTCGTCGCGGCGCGGGAAGATTTCGGCGCGGGCGGCTTTTGCGGTGCGCCCCTCGCGCGACATAACGACGTTGCCGACTGCGAATATGCTCGAAATCTCCTCGGCGTTTTTCGCGCCGTTGCCGCCCGAATGCACTTCGATTGAGTCGCAATCGACGCTGAGGCTTTGCGAGCGCACTTTTGCGTTGCCGCTGACGAAAAATTTATTGTCGTCGCCGCCGTTTTCAAGCCGAGCCCTGTCGCCGAAAACGGTGGTTCGCTCCAATTTCGCGGCGTCCGAATCGGGATTTTTTGCAATTTCGGCGGGGTTGAAATTTATCTCGACGTCCGAGAAAATCTCGACAATGCCGTGCTCGCCGTCCCAACGCCAGCGTTTGCCCCTGATGTCGAACGCGTCGCCGTTGACGCGCAATTCCGACTGGCTTGTGGCGGTTTTCGAGGCGATTTCCACGAGCGCGGTGTCGCTTAAAATCTCTGCGCGGCGTTTGGCGGTGGCTCTGTCGAAGAGGTCGAGTTTGACTTTCAAAACGTCGATTTTTTCGCCGTCGAGAAATTTCGCCCTGTCGCCGAAAAGCTCCCAGAGTTTTGCGCCGGTTTTTTCGTCGAAGCGCGGCAGTTCGAATTTGCTGACTTCGCCCGGAAGCATTCGCATTTCGGCGGTTGCGGGCGTTGCCGCGGCGGCGCAAAACAGCGTTGCGCAAAGCGCGAGTTTGGCGAGTTTGGGTGTATCAAAAATCATCGTCGGTTATCTTCCACAAAATGCACTTGTAGGCAAGCTTTATACTTTGACCGCCCACGCGGCGTTAAAGTTCCACGACAAGGCCGTCGTAGGCTATTTGGCAGTTCTTGGGCAGCGATTTCTCCCACACGCCGTAGTCGATTTCGCCCGTGGTGTGTGTGAAGTACGCCTGCGCGGGGGTCAGCCTCCGCACGAGGTCGAGTGCCGCCATTGTCGAAAGGTGGGTCGGGTGGGGGCGCGGGCGCAGGAAGTCGAGCACGAGAATGTCGGCGTTTTTGGCGAGCTCGAACGCCTCGCCCTCAACTGCGTGGCAATCGGTGTAATAGACGAGTTTCTTCCTGTTTTCTTCGAAGATAAGTCCGAGTGTTTGGACGTTCCCGTGCGGCAGCGACACCGACTTTATTGTGAGCGAATCGTTGACGAGTATTTCGCGCGGCATAAGGTGCGGCTTGAAGCACGGGTAACCGATTGACTGCGGTTTTTCGCCCATTGCGTAGGGGAAAATTGCCGCGATGCGCTGCAAGCCGTATTCATTCGAATAGACGTCGAGAACGTGGGTGTCGATGATGTCGCAGAAGCGGCGCAGGTCGTCCATGCCTGCGATGTGGTCGGAGTGTCCGTGTGTGAGAATGAAAAAGTCTATCCACTCGATTTTGTTTTTCAGGCATTGCAGTCTGAACTCGGGCCCCGCGTCAACCTGAATGTGCTTGCCGCCCGCTTCGACGTGTATGCTCGAACGCGTGCGCCAATTTTTGGGATTGCCCAAATCCAGATTCTGGTAATGCGCCGCAATAAGCGGCACTCCCTGCGATGTCCCAGTTCCCAGAAAAGTAAGTTTCATACCGAACAGTATCACCTACCCTCCCTCCTTTTTCAATATAAAATCGCGAGGGCTTACTTTTGTTGGCGGCGGATATTTTAAATGTTGGGCACAGGCGCAAATTGCTTCGCAATGTTGCTTTATCAGTCGCCTGCATAAGACGTTCAAAAGAACATCTTTTTTGTAAATAAAATCAGCCACCAAAAGTAAGCGGTTCGATTATCATTTGGTTAAAACATTCGGAGAGTTTCGGGGTATGCGATATTGCCGAAGGCAATCGCATAGG
>ENA-OZMX01000107-OZMX01000107.1-human-gut-metagenome-genome-assembly--contig:-NODE-107-length-27887-cov-8.954477_pt1 | contig 27887 bp, 26 predicted proteins | sample MGYA00244192_ERZ653819 | MGnify/ENA primary metagenome ERZ653819 (study PRJEB26926, sample SAMN06164618) | human gut metagenome | biome: ENVO:00009003; feature: ENVO:2100002; material: ENVO:00002003... | reverse complement strand
GGAGGCGCACTCACGTTGAATTGGCGAAGCCAAGAGCTGAGCGACGATAGGAGCGGGCTAAAATCTAACAGCGTCTTTTTAGCACGCGCCTCGCCCGTTTTAGCCAAGCACACACGGGTATCCTAAGCCGAATAAATAATGTAAAAGTCTTTCCCATTCGGTAAATCCTGTTTTACTTTAATGAATAGTCAAAGCGCATTGGCAAAGCCAATCGCGCCGCTTATCAAACAAGAACATATCCTCGGAGAGTTGGGGGAAGAACGGAGGTATTTTGCGGAGCAAAATCCGTTCGCGGGGGCAAAGCCCCCGCAAGTAAAAGATTGACAGGAGGGGAGAGGGGAGGCAAAATAGATGGTCTATGAAATCTATAAAAAGCTTATTGATGGTGCTTGCTGCGTTTATCTCGGTGTTTTCGGTTTCGGCGAGCGGAGATGTTAAAAAGTCGTTCGAGGGCGACATTGTTATTTACGGCGGAACGTCGGGCGCGGTTGTTTCGGCAATCAGGGCTGCAAAATCGGGCAAGAAGGTTTATTTGGTTTCGCCCGATTTGAATTTGGGCGCGATGTCTTCGTCGGGGCTCGGTATGACCGACTCGGGCAACACGGACGTTATCGGCGGCCTTTCGCGCGAATTCTACAAGCGCGTTTATGCCGAATACAAGAAGGACGCCAACTGGTATGCCGAGAAGCGTTCGGAATTTTCGGGCAGCGGGCAGGGCACGAAGGCAATTCACGAAGACGACAAGACGATGTGGATTTTCGAGCCGCGCATTGCCCTTTACGTCTACAACAATTGGCTGGCGGAATATCCGAACATCATTATCCACCGCGGTGAGTATCTCGACAGGGAAAACGGCGTCGAGAAGGTCGGCAAGAAAATCAAGTCGATTACGACTTTAAGCGGCAAAAAGTATTCCGCCAAGATGTTTATCGACGCTACGTTTGAAGGCGACCTTATGGCTTCGGCGGGCTGCGAATATGTTGTCGGGCGCGAAAGCAACGACAAATACGGCGAAGACTTCAATGGGTATCGCGACACTCTTCGCCAAAACGGCCATCACTTTACCGTGAAGGTCGACCCCTACAAGGTGAAGGGCGACAAGTCGAGCGGGCTGCTCAAATACATTTCGCCCGAAAAGCCGCTCAAAAACGGCGAAGCGGACAAGAAGGTTCAGGCCTACAACTACCGTCTGTGCTTTACGGATTTCGGCCCGAACAAGGTCGAGCTGCCCAAGCCCGACAACTACAATGCGGCGGATTACGAGCTTTGCGGACGCTGGTTTGAAGCCAATCCCAACGCGTTCCCGCTGATTATCTCGAAGATGCCCAACCACAAGACGGACATCAACAACAAGGAGGCGTTCTCGACGGACTTTATCGGCTGCAACTACAACTATCCCGAAGCCTCGTATGAGGAGCGCGCGAAAATCGCAAAAGCGCACAAAGACTACACTCTCGGGCTGTTCTATTTCTGGAAGACCGACCCGCGCACGCCCGCGAAATTCCGCGAAGCGATTAAGAATTTGGGGCTGCCCAAAGACGAATTCGGCGACACGGGCAACTGGCCGTTCTATATGTATATCCGCGAAGCGCGCCGTCTGGTTGGCGAATATGTGCTGACGCAGCGCGACTGCCAGAACTCGAAAGTCGCGCCCGAGCCAATCGGCATGGGCTCGTATTCGATGGATTCGCACAACACCTCGCGTTTTGTGGACGAATACGGTTTTGTTCAGAACGAAGGCGATGTGCAGCGCAGTCTTTCCGAAAACGGCGCGTATCAGATTTCATATGGGTGCATTGTTCCGAAGCGCGAACAGTGCCAGAATTTGTATGTGATTTGCGCGGTTTCGGCCTCCCACATTGCGTATGGGTCGCTGAGAATGGAACCCGTGTTTATGATTTTGGGGCATTCGGCTGCCGCTGCGGCGGTTCAATGTATGGACGACGGCAAAGCGGTTCAGGACGTCGATATGTGGAAGTTGCGCTACACGCTCGCGAAAGAAGGGCAGGTTCTGCGTCTTAAAAAGCGCAGATAGAGCCTGTAAAGCATCGAACACACCGAGAGAATTATAGAGTTTAAAAAGTGAACAGACGTCTGTTTTTGACGTCTTCGGCGATGTCGCTTTTGGGCTACACGGCTTGCGTTGCCGTTCCCGAGCCGAAAAAGGGGCTCGGGCGCGGCAGGGACTACCTCCCCAAGCTAATCGGCAATCCCGCCGCGCGTATATTCGAAGTTCGCGTCGGATAATGCGGTAAGTGGCGCGGGGTTGCCTGCGGGCTGCGCAGGCTATTGATGTTTGCCTGATTTTGAAAGCCCGACTGGCAGGTTCACTGCCGAGAGTCGGGCTGTTTTGCATTTCGGCGGATTTCGTCGAGGTAGCCCTCTTGTGAGACGGGCTGGACGTCCTTATGGCAAAGCACGTTTTTGACGGTGAGCAAGGCGATTTTTACATCGCCGAAGAATGAGAGGGTTTCGACGTATTGGGCGTCGAATTCAAGTTTTTTATCCCAAGTTGTGCAGTTGCGTCCGTTTATTTGCGCGAGCCCGGTGATTCCGGGGCGGACTGTGTGGCGCAGTTTTTCGCGCTCGGTATAATATGGCAGATACTGCGGCAGCAGCGGGCGCGGCCCGATAAACGACATATCGCCTTTTAGAACGTTGAAGAGTTGCGGGAGTTCGTCGAGCGAGGTTTTGCGCAGGAATGCGCCGAGCGGAGTTATGCGCTCTTCGTCGGGCAGCGGGTTGCCGTCGGCGTCGACGGTGTTTTTCATGCTGCGGAATTTATAGATTTTAAAGATTTTTGCGCCGCGCCCCGGGCGTTGCTGCGAAAAAATCGCGGGGCTTCCCATATTTTTTTTAATCAAAAAATAGCAGAGCAGGTATAGCGGGGAGAGTGCCAGAATCAGAACCGCCGCGCCCGCGAAATCGAAAGCGCGTTTGAAAAATCCGCCGTAGAGTTTCACTTTTGAGCCTCTTTTAAAACGCCGCCGATTACTTCCGCCGCCGCCGCCATATCGGCTTGGGTTATTGTGGGGTGGACGAGCAGCCCCAACGCGGTATCCTTCAATTTAAAGGCGTTCGGCAAGTCGGCGGGCGATTTTTCCCAACCGCGTTCCTTGAAGCATTTTTCGGCGGAGATGTTCCAGCAGGTTCCCGAGAAGCAGGGGACGCCGCGCGCCGAAATTTCGGCGGCGATTCTATCGCGCGACCACGAGCTTTTGAGCGACTCGGGTTTGACGAAGCAATAGTATTTATAGTAGGAATGGGTGATGTTTTCGGGGACTGTTGTGAGTGTTATGCACCCGAATTTCGAAAGCAGGGTGTTGTATATATGCGCGTTTGCGGCGCGTTTTTCGACGCGCTGCGGCAGTTTTGCATAGCCGCGAATTCCAAGCTGTGCCTGCATTTCGGTCATTCGCCAATTCGAGCCGAATGTTTCGGAAAGCCAGCGGAAGCCCTGTTCGTGAGTGCCGTTGAAGCAGGCGTCGTAGTTTCTGCCGTGGTCTTTGAATGCCCACATTTTGCGCCAGAGGTATTCGGAATTTGTGGTTGCCGCGCCGCCCTCGCCGCCTGTCGTGATGATTTTGTCCTGACAGTAGCTCCACGCGCCGATGTCGCCGATTGAGCCGACGGGGCGTCCCTTGTAGGCTGCGCCGTGCGACTGCGCGCAATCTTCGACGACGAAGAGGTTGTGCGCCTTTGCGATTGCAAGAAGAGCGTCCATATCGCACGGGAAGCCCGCGTGGTGGACGGCGACAATCGCCTTTGTTCGCGGCGTGATTGCGCGTTCGACCGCCTCGGGCGAAATGTTTTGCGAATTCAAATCGACGTCGACGACGATGGGGGTTGCCCCGCACATAAACGCCGCGCCCGCCGAAGCGATGAATGTGCGGCACGACGTTATGACTTCGTCGCCCGCGCCGACGCCGAGCGCGCGCAGGGCAAGTTCGAGGGCGAGCGAGCCGTTTGCGACCGCGACTGTGTGCTTTACGCCCACCGCGCTACTGACGACGTTTTCGAATTCGGCGTTTTTTGTGCCCGTCCAACGGTTTATTTTGCCCGAGCGCAAAACGTCCGCGACGGCGTCAATGTCGCCTTCGTCGAAATACGGCCACTTTGTGAAGCTCTCGAACACGGTTTTTACATTCTGATAGTGCCGTCGGCGAGTTCGCGCAGGAAGCACTGGTAGGTTTGTTTGACGCCCGCGCGGATATCGTATTTGGGCTTCCAGCCCGTCGAGCGCAGGAGGGTGGTGTCGCACAACTTGCGCGGGGTGCCGTCGGGCTTTGAAGTGTCGTGGACGATTTTCCCCTTGAAGCCGACGGTTTGGGCGACAATTTCGGCGAGTTCGCCGATGGAGACTTCTTCGCCGCTGCCGAGGTTTACGAGGTCGGGCGGGTTGTCCATTTCAAGAAGGTGCACGCACGCGTCGGCGAGGTCGTCGACGTGAAGGAATTCGCGCAGGGGCGTTCCCGTCCCCCACAGGACGACTTCGCTGTCGCCGCGCCGCGCGGCCTCGTGGAAGCGGCGAATCAATGCGGGCAGGACGTGCGAATTTTTTTCGTGGTAATTGTCCTTCGGCCCGTAGAGGTTTGTGGGCATTCCGCTGTGGTAGCAGACGCCGTATTGTTTGCGGAAGTATTCGCACATTTTAAGCCCCGCGATTTTCGCGATTGCGTAGGCCTCGTTTGTCTTTTCGAGTTCGCTTGTAAGCAATGCGTTTTCGGGAATGGGCTGCGGCGCCATTCGCGGGTAGATGCAGGTGCTGCCCAAGTAGAGCAGGCGTTTGACGCCCGCTTTGTATGCCGCTCGGATTGTGTTGAGCGCGATTGCCAAATTGATTTCGATGAACTCGGCGGGGTAGGTGTTGTTTGCGTATATTCCGCCGACTTTTGCCGCGGCGATTACGGCTACGTCGGGCTTTTCTCCCGCGAAGAAGTTTTCGGTTTGCGCCTGATTTGTGAGGTCGAGCTGCGAATGCGGGCGCAGGGCGAAATTTGTGTAGCCCACGTTTTCGAGGGCTCGGACGATTGCAGAACCCACCATTCCGTTGTGGCCCGCCACGAAAATTTTATCTGTGGGGTTCATCGCGCCGCCTCTTTTTTGGCGAGTTCGAAATCGGCATCTGTCATTATTTCGACGAGTTTTTTGAAGGTGGTCTTGGGTTTCCAACCGAGTTCGCGTTCCGCCTTCGAAGCGTCGCCGAGGAGGCGGTCGACTTCCGTCGGGCGGTAGTAGCGCGGCGAGACTTCCACGACGGTTTTGCCCGTCTGTTTGCATATGCCCTTTTCGTTTTCCGCCTTGCCAGACCATTCAATGTCCATTCCGAGGCGCGCGAAGGCGAGCTCGGTGAACTCGCGCACGGTGTGGGTTTCGTTTGTAGCCAAAACGTACTCCGAGGGTTTGTCCGCCTGCAAGATGCGCCACATTCCCTCGACGTATTCGGGCGCGTAGCCCCAGTCGCGTTTGGAGTCCATATTGCCGAGAATGAGGCGGTCTTGAAGCCCCAGTTTTATGCGGCCAGCGGCGCGTGTGATTTTGCGCGTTACGAATGTCTCGCCGCGGCGTTCGGATTCGTGGTTGAACAAAATGCCGTTTGAGGCGAACATCCCGTAGCCCTCGCGGTAATTGACGACAATCCAATATGCGTATTGTTTTGCGACGGCGTAGGGGCTGCGCGGGTAGAACGGAGTTGTTTCGCGCTGCGGGATTTCCTGCACTTTGCCGAAGAGTTCGGAGGTCGACGCCTGATAGAAGCGCGTGTGTTTAAGCCCGGTTTCCTTGATTGCGTCGAGGAAGCGCAGGGTCGCGATTGCGTCGACGTCGGCGGTGTATTCGGGAACTTCAAAGCTTACTTTTACGTGGCTTTGCGCGCCCAGATTGTAGATTTCGTCGGGGGCGGTTTTTTCTACAATGCGGTTGAGGTTTGACGAGTCGGTAAGGTCGCCGTAATGCAGGAAAAATCTGTCTTTGAGCGATTCGTCGTTATAGAGGTGGTCGATACGCTGCGTGTTGAACGAGCTTGCGCGGCGGATTATGCCGTGAACCGTGTAGCCCTTTTGCAAAAGGAGTTCCGAGAGATACGAGCCGTCCTGACCCGTAATGCCTGTTATTAGTGCCGTTTTACTCATATTGGCGGAGAGTTTTTCAGATTTGCGTTTTTTTGCAACACTTTTTACGCCTTTGAATCCAATTCGGACAGCCAGAAATCGGCGAGTCTTTCGGCGGCTTTCGGGCTGAAATATTCGAGCGAATTTTTCGTATTGCGGGCGAGTTCGGGCTGGGTTGCGGGGTTCAAGATTCGTCCTATGACGGCGTCGATTTCCGAAACGTCGTCGAAGGAAATTCCCGCGCCGAAGCGTTCGCAAAGCGTGTCGGCGTTCGTTCCCTTCGGCCCGATGTTTATGACGGGAAGCCCGAACGACGAATAGCCCGAGAATTTGCTCGGCGAGACGACTCCGCGAAGTTCGTCGTTGAGCAGAACTATGCCGTAATCGAACCCGTTTTTCTTGTAGAACGCGCCCAAGTCGGCGTAGTTTTTCACGAACGGGAAGCGTTTGAAATGCGCGCCCGAAGCCTCGCAGACCGCGGCAAGACGCGCGGCCGATTTGTCGGACATTCCGCTGAATGCGAGTTCGACTTTCGCCTTTTTCGACAATGCCGAGAGGAATTTTTCGAGTTTTTCGGTGTTGTGCGCGCGCCCCAAGTTGCCCGAGTAGAGCAGCGATACTGTGTCGACTTTTTCGCGCGGGTTGGAAAGGTCGAGGAAGTCGACTTTTTTCAGCGAAAACGTGGGGCAGACGAAGGTTTTGGTTTTCGGGGAACGTTCCCTGATTAGCTCGGACATCGCGGTGTCGAGGCAGACGACGCCCGCGGCGAGTTTCAGCGCGAGGCGGTCGAGTATGTCGAAAAATTTCCACACGAAGTATTTCGGAGAGCCTTTTTTCGAGCTTCTAAGCCCGAAAACGGGGTGGTAGTCCATGAGCCAAACGTAGACTTTCGTCCCGAAAAGCTTGCCGAAAAACAGATACGGAATTTGGATAAGCGGAGGCGTGGTTCTGACAAAAACGACATCGGGACGCTTCGATAAATATTCGAACAGGACAGCCGCGTGCATATAGAAAAAGTTCGCCAGACGCTTCGCGGAAGTTCCGCCGTCTTGGTGCTTTTTGAAGATTCCGCGGGCGACGGAGAATTTCAGCGCGTTGCCCGTTTTTGAAAGTTTTTCGAGTAGGATATCGCGCGAAAAATTCCAAAGTGGGTCATTTTCGTTTTTCTCACCCAATTTGTTCGCGAATTCATAAATAATAAGAAATTTTTTCATAAAAAGGGTTCTATTTTTTTGAGACTTTTGTTCCAAAGTCTCTGTTTTTTTACCACCGAGGTCAACTATATTGTGGGTCTTAAAACATAAAAGGTTTGATTTTTGGGCGTGATATGCAAAACTCGGTTGTATGCAAAATTTATGGATAGTGTTGCTTTCGGGCGGGTCGGGCGAGAGGCTTTGGCCGCTTTCAAACGGGGTGAGAGCCAAGCAGTTTTTGAAGCTTTTGAAAGCCCCGGACGGTCAATACGAGTCTATGTGTCAGCGAGTTGTCAGGCAGTTGCGCGCGGCTGGGATTTCCGAAAATTTGACGATTGCCACAAGCGCGCTTCAACGCGACAGTATTATTTCGCAAATAGGCGAGAATATTAACATTGTGGACGAACCCGAACGGCGCGATACATTTCCGGCTATTGCGCTTGCTTCGTCGTTTTTGTTCGATAAGGGTAGGGCGAATCCCGAAGATTCTGTTATTGTTATGCCAATCGATCCGTATACGGAATCGGGGTATTTTGAATCTTTATTACGAATGTCCGAGCTTGTTCAAGGCGGGATAGCGAACATTGTCCTTATGGGAATTGTTCCTAGCGACCCTTCTTCAAAATTTGGATACATTGTTCCAGAGGCGAGACAAAATACGGAATGTGGCGGTCTTGCCGCAATTCGGGTGGGACATTTTTGCGAAAAGCCAGATTCGGAGAAAGCTAAACAACTCATTGAAGAGGGTGCTTTGTGGAACGCGGGTGTTTTTGCCTTCAAACTCAAATATATGTTGGACGTTGTGCAGAAATATTTGGGTAATGTATCGTTTGAATATGTTCGGGCACACTATCGCGAATTGCCGAAAAACAGTTTTGACTACGAGATTTTGGAGCGCGAAACGTCTATTGCCGCGGTCGCTTTTGACGGAGAATGGAAAGATTTGGGGACGTGGAATTCGCTTTCGGAGGAAATCGGCGAGGCTTCAATAGGTCGGGTTGTTCTCGAAAATTCGCAAAACACAAACGTGATAAACGAGCTTGATGTTCCCGTCGTGTGCGCGGGATTGAAAGATACTGTTGTCGCGGCGAGCCCCGACGGCATTTTTGTCGGCAATAAAAACGAAAGCGTAAATTTGAAGGAATACGTCAGAAAAATAAAACTTCGCCCGATGTTTGAAGAACGTCGCTGGGGCGAGTATAAGGTTTTGTCTTTCGATACGTTTTCGGACGGGCACAAGGTTTTAACGAAACAACTCACGTTTAAAGACGGCGGCCAAATAGACACCCATTTACATAGAAATAGGGAAGAAATTTGGACTGTTGTCAACGGGACGGGCAAGGTTGTCTTGGACGGAGAAGAACATCTTGTAAAAACGGGCGATTCAGTAAAAATCCCAGCGGGAAAAATGCATTCGATAAAAGCAATCCGAGAGTTAAAAGTAATCGAAATTCAAACAGGCCAATCAACCGACTCGGAAGATATAGAGAGGGGTTAGCTTTTTTTTCTTGTTTTTGTGGCTTTCGCATTGTACACAAGTGGTTATAATGTCATGAAAATCGGTATATTAACATTTCATTGTGCGTGTAATTACGGTGCTGTGTTGCAGGCGTATGCGTTGAAGACTTATTTGTCGTTTCTCGGACATAAGGTTGAGATTATCGATTATAGACCTACGTACCTTTTGATTTCTGGAAGTCCGAATCCGTTTTTGTCTTTTTGCAGAAAAAACTTTTTTGCGGGGCTTAAAGATTTTTTATTTAAAATGAGGTTTTTTAGATTTTTTAAAAAGCGGCACGATGCTTTTTTGCGTTTTTTATATTCTAATTTAATTTTATCTAAGAAAATACATTCGAAAAAAGAAATACAACAATTAGATTATGATGTTGTTTTTTGGGGGAGCGACCAAATTTGGTCTCCGATAGTGAAGGGAGATTTACTTTTTTGGGGCGTGTTTCCCTCCAAGTACAGAAAAGTATCTTATGCGGCAAGCGGCGGAGATTTTTCTAATTTGAATTTGTCCGAAAACTTTTTGTCTACGGCATTGAATGGTTTTTCCTCCATAAGTGTGCGCGAATCTGATTTTGCTGAATTTTTGTCTAAATATACAAAGAGGAAAATTTCTACTGTTTTAGACCCCACATTGCTTTTATCCGATTATTTTTGGAGTAATATTTCTGAAATTCCGGACGAATCATTTAGAGAATGTGTGGTGTTATATGAAGTTTCAAAAAGTGAACTTGTTTCGGAGGCAGCTTATTCGTTAGCAAAACATATTTCTGCCAAGGTAGTAAGGCTTTGTTCAGACGGTATAATTCCGACATGTCCAGATGCGGATTTTTGCGCATCTCCGGGAAAATTTTTGGGATATATTAAATGCTCGAAGTGTGTTGTAACAACGTCTTTTCACGGAGTCGCATTGTCCATAGTAAACGAAAAACCGTTTTATTTCATTTCCTATAATAATAAAAATGAAAATAGGATTATATTGCTTTTAAAACAACTCGGACTGAGTAACAGGATAATTACTTCTCTCGAAGATATGTATTCTATTCCCCTTGAAATCGATTATTCGGAAGTAAAGTTGCGTCTTGAATTGGAACGAGAAAAATCCAAAAATTTTATAACATCAGCATTAAAATGAAGTCCATAGCATATGTAGTCCCATATTTTGGTAAGTTGCCATCGTTGTTTCCCCTTTGGCTATTGTCTTGTAGATATAATCCTACCGTAGACTGGTTGATATTTACTGATGACAAGACTCCGTTTGATTATCCGCCAAATGTGAAAGTTAAATATTGTTCATTTGACGATATTCGTGTTCGAATTCAAAAATGTTTCGATTTTAGCGTATCGCTTGAACGTCCCTATAAATTGTGTGATTTTAGAGTCGCTTACGGAGATATTTTTAAAGAAGAACTTTCGGCGTATGATTTTTGGGGCCATTGCGATTTAGATTTGATTTGGGGGGATATTCGAGCCTTTTACACAGATGAAGTTCTTGATAAATACGTAAAAATCGGGTATCAAGGGCATTCGACATTGTATAAAAATGAGCCTTCTATAAATCTTCTTTATCGTCGTTTTAATAAAGACGGTATTTCGTATAGGCAAATATTTTCTTCGGATAAGAATTTTCTTTTCGACGAAGATATTATATGCAATTTATATGATGATTTAAAAATTGAATATTTCAGAGCGACAGTTTTTGCCCAGCTTAATCGGTATTCATATGGCTTTTTCTTGCAATATCTCCCTCCGTCAGAGGATGTAAAAAACAGAAGGCAAATTTTTACATTTCAGAAAGGCGTTTTGTCTCGACTATATCTCGAAGATGGAATCGTTAAGCAGGAAGAGTATATGTATATCCATTTTTTTTCGCGTCCTATGAAACTCTATTTGAAAGGGCTAAGTTTTGATAGCCGTTATATAATTGTTCCAGACAAGATTTTTGAAGATAATGACACTGTCATAGACTTCAAATACATAAACAAGCACGGGAAAAAAAGCGCATTAAGCTATTTCATCAGATGCCTTATTCAGCGGAGAAAAAGATTATCTTTAAAAAAAATAGTCTCCTTTATTCGCAATCAGTTAAAGTACGGGGCTTAAATTTTGTAGGCACTGTTGCTATTTTGACTTGGGTGATTTTTGCCCCTTTGCCGTTATCAAATTTAGAAACCGTTTTGTGTATGTTTCGATTGTGAAGTTCGACGCTCTTTTTCTTGCGGCTTTTGACATTTCCTGTAAGAGGGGTCTATTGTCGGCGAGTAAATCCATCTTTTCAGACAAATTGATTGCGAATTTTTTGTCTCTTTTAATGACAAATCCACATTTCTCATTTACAAGTTCCTTTATTCCTCCACTATCACTTACCAATATTGGGCAGGACGCCGCCAATCCTTCTATTGCAGACACCGAAAGAGCTTCGGTTGACATACTAGGGACGGCAAGTACATTTGAAATACTGTAATATTTATATATTTCTTCGTGCGGTATATATCCAGTAAAGAAAATTTTTCTTTGCGATTTAAGTGCTTTCTTTTTCAATTCTCTGATGAACGAATCTTCGTTGTTGTTGGAGTAATGTTTGCCGCCGATAAAAAGTAGGCAGGTGTCGCTTTTGGTTTTCATTTTCAAAAAGGCGTCAAGTAACATATCCGCGCCTTTGTCTGCGGTTAATCTACCCGTAAAAGCAAATACTATAGTTTTATCTTTTATGTTAAATTTCTTTTTTAATTCTTCTGATTGAACGCGTTGTATTTTGAATTTATTTAAATCGACTCCGTTATATATCACCGAGATTTTCTCGCGCGGGAAAATTTCAGCAGCTCTGTTCGCAATGTATTTGGAAACGGCGAAAATCCTATCGATTTTCTTTGTTATCATATCTTCATATTTTCGGCTTTTAAAAACTGTGTCATTATGTAGATGTAATATGATTTCTCCGACATATTTTCGCGGGATTTTCAGGGAATATTCGGCGGCGGTTTCTATTACTATCTTATCAAAATACCCGATTTTTTTTATGTGTTTTAAAGCTCTTGAAAGAAACAAACTTCCTATATAAATTGGCAGGTTTCTATTGATTATAAATCTAATAACACGCTCAATAAAGCAAAAGCCAGTTTGTTTTATATATATGTATTTTGTGTGAGAATATTTCGCAGATTCGATAAGGGCATTTTTGTCGAATCTTGAAAATACAACAAACTCATGTTCGCCAGTTATCTCGTTTTTCTCAATTTGCGCTTGGAGTAAATCTTCTATGGCGCCTCCTTTTACAGGAGGCATCGGCACTTGGCCAAATGTCAAAAATCCGATTCGCATGATGTCTATTTTTTTGATAAATTACGGAGAATGCTGATTGTATTTTTCCCCAATGTGTTTTTTATGAGTTCCTTTGTTTTACTTGCGACACTTTGTTCAAGTCGAATGTACTTATCCAGAGCCGATGTCTCATCTTTTGTTTTTGTGAATATTTCGAATAAAATCGGCTTATCCGTTATTTCCGTGTTTATGAATTTTTGATAAGACATTAAAAAGTCCTCTTTTGTAGAAGCAGAGAGATATTCAAATCCTAAATCTTCGGCATAATGTTTAATCAATTCCTTTGATTGATTTCCATAGTGTCCAGCTGCCGCAATAAATTTGTCTGTTTCACTGCCAAAAGCAGAAGCAGGGTGTGTCGAATTTTGAAATTCCACGCCCTTGGCGTTGTTTACCAACAAAATTCTTAAATTCGATTTTAGATGTCGGTTCCCGAGCACGTTCATATCATAGAAAAATGCCAAGTCTCCTATAACGACAAAAAACAATTTTTTCGGGTCGGAAAGCGACGCCCCGACAGACGTAGACAGACATCCGTCTATTCCAAATCCGCCGGTATTACAATATCCGTGTATGTCGGGTGAAAGTTCGTGCATATTCCACGAACGCAGGGAGTTTAAAATTCCAAAATGAATTACACTATTAGGCGGAATTTTATCGTTCAAGATTGATGCCACCCAAAGATTTGAAAAATCCACATCGGGGATTTTTTTTCTAATATTCGCAAGGGCGTTTTGCCAACATTTAAAATAACTCGAATTACATTTTGTTTTGTTGCATTTTTCATTAGCGTTTTCAAAAAAGGAGCATTCATCCATTTCGAATACAAAGGTACATTTTTTGAAAACATCTCTGATTTCACCGTCGGGATTGACTCTCCAAACGTTGCATTTTTTTGAAATATTGAAAATTGAATAATCTCCCGAAATGTTTCCAATGTGTATGAGTAAATCGGGCATAAGCGGCGTCAAATCTGCGAGAATTTGACTTGAAACCAGAGTATGATGTATTTTGTATTTACCCGTGTAATTACTTGTGTGGTCGCACAAAACAACCGCACCATACTTTTCGCAAAACACATCAACAGCCTCTATAAGTTCTGGTGCCCATTTTATGTGATTACCTACAAAAATTGCAATTTTTTCTCCCTTAATTTCAGGAAAATCTTTTTTCCCTACAATTCGTCTTATATTTCTCGTCGGCGGGTTACAGGTGGCTGGGGTCAAATTATAAGTTGTTTCTAAATTTATGTGACACGGATTTCCTCCGTGTCTGAAGAGCTCAGAGATGACTCGATTTGCTTGGATTTCGCAAAACCACTCATCTTCCGGCGTTTTTACAGTCGGCATTGATACGCTGAGCGATACTGTGTCTTGGGGGGGGGTTGTTCTGTCTATTACTTGTGGGAACATATGTCCTACTTTCCCTGGATATACAGTAGATGTAATGGCCAAAATTGGTATTTTTCTGTAATAAGCTTCGGTTAACGCAGGAAGGTAGTTTCTTGATGATGTTGCCATTGTGCACGTTATGATAACTGGCTCGCCAGATTCGGTCGATAATCCGACTGCCATATATGCGGCGGAACGTTCGTCTGGAGCTGAATAAACTTCAAAAAAAGGGTCATTTTGAACTGAATATACGAATCCCATATTTGTTGTCCCCGGAGATGCAATGATTTTTCTTATTCCGTAGGATTTTAAAAGATTCAGTAGTATTTGGATATTTCGCTCACTTGATATAAACTTATTCATAGTGTTATCGGAAAGTTGAATTGAATTCAATTGGCAACATAGATTACTCGGGGGTTATAATCTATAACTCCTACCTATTCATCGATGTCAGTATTTTCTTTATTTGCAAGTTAATTTTCATTTTCTCTTTTTTGGTTAATCCGCAAAAATATATAGTAATTCCGGAGCATAAGAATGACGTAACTGTTTCCAACACAAAACGTAGTGCGCTCGTACTTATGTTAAAATATATTATTGTCGGTATGAATGCGGATATAAATGCGATTGTCATGCAGGGAATATAAATTTTTCTTATAAATTCGGGTATCGATATGTCGGTCAACCTTTGTATCAGGAAAATTCTAAATAGTAGACATATTGAAGTACAAATACAAAGTATAAGTTGAACTGAGGTGGGGTTGTATCCAATTTTTATCTCGATGTAAGATATGGGTAATGCGAATAACAATACAATGTATCCTAATGTAAAACGACGCAAGGCGGGTTTCCCAATTGATTGAGCAAAAGTCATAATAGGGTATCCAGTAACCTCTATGATAAGTTGTATTAAGGCTAATCTACAAAATTCCGTTGTGTATTCTGGGGGTGTTTTTAACCACAACGCCAGAATATAATCCATTTCTATGAATACAGGAAGTGAAAATATATAAATTAGATAGAATCCGAAGCGAGTCGCGCTTAGGACAAGGGTTTTACACTGTTCCTTTTGGGAGGAAGCCCAATATTTTGTTATTTGAGGGTTAGCGGCGACGAGAAATCCGTTTGTAAAGTTCGATAACCCGCTGGAAATCTGTTGTGATATTGCTCTTGCCGCATTTATGACTGCTCCAAAAAAATTGTTAAGCAAAATATTACATATTACGTTTGTTCCCACTATGACCGAGGCGTTTATAAGATTGAACGTACTGAATGTTGCCAATTCTTTGAAAATACCGTAATTAAAATACAATGAAGGTTTTGTTTCCTTGTATTTTAATATACAAAAAATCATATATGTCGATAGTTTTGAACAAGAAACAAGTAGTAATAAAAATCCGTAAAACGTTAGTCTTGGGAAGATATCCAGGTAGAGTAAATATACTATTAATAGTTTTAATATTACTTCGAAAATGCTTATAATCGCATAAATTTTCATGTTTTCGCATGAAATTACAAACGACGTGTATGGAATAACGAGTAATTCAAAAAAGAATATAATTGCGGTGAAGTGGAATAGATGAAATGCGCTTTCGTAGGCTTCTTTCGGGATATTTAATTTGGTTAGAAAAATCCATTTGCCGATTGTTTCTACTCCGAAAAACAGGATACAGGCAAGTATGATGTATGTTGTTTGTGTTTGGGCAAATACGCGTTTTAATCCCAGCCGATTGCCTCTCCCTATCTCGATATTGAAAAAACGCGAAGCGGATACAGACATTACAGCCGAACCAGAGGAAAATAACGAAATAATCCCGGCAATAATATTAAGTATTCCGAAATTTTCCGTTCCCAATGCCCCCAAAAGTTCGCGTGTGGTGAAAAAATTTATTCCCATCACGAAGAACATTCGAATATATAACATAAGCGTATTTTTTGCAATACGCTTGTTGTTTGAGTCTTCACTCATTTTGCTTTACGGATTATTTTTTCCCAGATAAGTTTTTTTGCCAACTTGAACATTTGTCCGTAATTATAGAAAGAACATTTACTGGAAATTTTCTTTGAATTTATCAGGTCTTTTTTTGTACACTCAATTTCTGCTTTGATGTGAAAGCACGCGTCTTTTCCCAAAGTAAGGTGCCTTGGCAATTTTTCATATTCTATTTGGTCGAGTAATAAACTTACCCCCAGTTCTTTTTTATTTTCACACACGAAATAGCATTTTTTATAAAAAGATGGTATGTTTTGGTATTCGTTGATGTTGGATTTGACGATTTTCTTATTTTTTCCAATTTCCGTTCCTTTGAAGAATCCCAATTCCAATGTCATTATCCTGCAAAATCTTTTACATTCATGCCAGCATACAGCGGAAAGCCCTTCTAATGCGTATTTTGAGGAACAGTATGCTGTTCCTAGTTTTCTCGGCGATACACCACATTCCGAAGTATTGTTTATAATAGTTCCGTGGCCGTTTTTTCTGAAATGAGGAAGGATGGTGTTTATGGTATTGAAAGCTCCAAAAAAGTTAACATCCATTACATATTTCATATGTGCTAATGATTCTTCTTCGCAACTGATGTCGGAACTTATGCCGGCGTTGTTTGAAAGAACGTCAATTCGTCCAAATTTTTTTATTCCATCGTTTATGGCGTTTTGTATTGCATCGGAATTTGTGACGTCTGCGGATAGGCAGAGAATATTTTTATCCCGAAAGTCGGGAAGCCGCCTAGCTACAGCAACAACATTATACCCTCGGATTAAAAGTTGTCGGCAAATTTCATGCCCAATTCCACTTGACGCCCCAGTCACGAACCATGTTTTTATTTTTTCTTTATCTATTTTTTTATTCTGCATTTTTTCATTATGGAATCCATGCGTATCATATCTTGTATTTATTTTTTAGGCAAGATATTTTTGTCAAACGTGTTGAATTATCTTTGAAAAATCAATGTAATTTGCGACATTTGTTTCTTGACTGGAATATTTTTACGCGTACCCTGACTCACTATGTTTTTCTCCCAACTGAAAAAACTTTCTGTTTCATTTCCCGAATTTATTGCAACTCTGAATATTTCCCTTTCATTAGTTGGATATGCTTTTATTGCGGCATTCTCCGTTCCGTTCGGAATCACAATGGCTCAGTCCCAAACAATTTCGGTCCCGTATAGAATTACAGCGGCATTGATTGCATTTCTGTCTATTATTATCGGGGTTGCGCGACATGCGTATCCCAAGTTTACGAAGGGCATACTCGTCTATTATGTATGTTTTGCCTTGTTTGCGCTTAGAGTGACGGTTGATATGTTTACAGACTCAACTGGATATGCGGATTTTGCAAGTACGAAAGTTTTTGGTATTATGTTTTCGGGGCTGATTGTTTCGAGCGGAATATATTTTTCTTTCAGATTGATAAATTTTAATTTGGCTCTGTTGCTTACTTTTTTTATGTCGCTGTTTGTTTTAACTGTCAATTTGTTTGGATTTAATATTTCTACGGCAGATATGACTATGGACCTTGACAATGTGCGTCAAGAGGGTTCATCAATGCTTTTTTCAATTTCATATGCAAATGTTGGTTGCGTTTTTCTCTGTATACTTGTGTCGATTATAATCGCAAAAAATGTTAATTTATTTTATAAATTATTGTTGCTTCCGACGTTTTATTTCCCCTTGCATGTTATCGCGGGAGCCGCATCGAGAAGCCCCATCATATCAATATTGATTGTGTTAGGGGTATTGTTTTCTTCAATGACAGGGAACGTCTTTTTTATGTTGCTACTGCTCTCTCTATTTGGATGTGTTATATATGTTTTTAAGGACGTTCTGATTAATTTGCTTTTAGATATTGCTCCGTTATTAGGTCGACGTTTCTATTCTATGGTTTATAGCTCGGGGTATTCTGAGCGTGATGTTCTTGCCGAAAAGGGGATTCAAGAATGTTTGAACAATCCGATTTTCGGGTCTTCTACAATTAAGAATGATATCGGAATCACACCAATAATCGGGTACCATTCTGCATTTGTAGATGGTTTTGCTAGTTTAGGAATTATTGGAGGCGGATTTGTTGCAATATTTCTGCTATATCAATTCTTTATATTATATAAGCTTTTTCTGAATCGGAAATGGATTCCTCATTTTTGGATTGTCAATGTTTTGTTCTATTATCTTATTTATCAATCTTTCGCTTTGGGGGCATTTCATGTTGAGCCGATTTTCGCTTCGACGATTATGTTGACTCTTCTATTTTACAAGGAATATTACATTCCTAATAAAAGTAATCTTGGAATGTAGTTCATTATTCTTTGGAGGAGGGGACAACGTGCTTTTTGTTTGCAGGAAATCATGATATTCTATCGAATAGCTTGTCGTACTCGTCTGTTAACATCCAGGTGTTTTTGCTTAATTTGAAAAAGTTTTCAGTCCATCTTATTATATCGGATTTTGTTATGGATTTTAGTTTTGCTATTGATTCTTCCGGAGAATATATATCTATTGAAATGCCGATATCGTTATCTATTATAAATTTTTCATTGGCGGTGCCTTTTTGTACAACCATTGGTGTTTGGGTCATTAGCGCGTCATAAAAGCGGTTTGTCATTTGCCACTGATAATTTGTGTCCGGTTCAAAGTTATGTATAATGTAGGACATATTGATTTTTTCAAACATTTCTGGTAGGTCTTCCGGATATTTATATTCACCGCCAAAGCCTATTACTTCGGGAATATCCTTTGCTATGCTTGGCGATATGCGACCTCTTATATATGTTTTGATGTCAGATTTTGCTGCCATTTCGATAAAATCAAAAGCATCTTTGTAGCTTAACAATCCGAAATATCCGATTCTTGGTTCAGAAAAATCTCTATTTTTTATATTGAGATTTCTAATAATTCGTTCTACTGACTGATTGGGTATTTTGTTTTCGATTATAATCGAGTTTGTGATTTTTGCGCCTGCAATTCTTCCAAAATATTCTGTTTTAAAAAGGGGGCTTGTAAATGATACAATATCGGCGTGTCTGGCTGTGAAACATTCGATTTTTCTAAAAAGTCTGGAAAGAAACGAATTCTTTTTTGTACACAAAGGGTGCACATCGCTGTAAATGTATATGAATTTTTTCTTTTTTGAACAAAGTATTTTTGAGGCTAAAACGCAAAGAAATGCGGTGTCGCAGGTCCATGATGCTATTACGTCGGAAGTTTTTAACAGCTTTTTTATCTTCCAGAATATGATAGGATATTTCAGGATTCGCTTTATAAAGTTTGTCGAGGCTGCTTTTGCCAGTACTATACGATTATCGGTATAGGTTTTATTGTGTCTGTTTATTCCTGCTACTGTAAGTGCTGAAACGTTCTTATTCGTCGAGAATGAGAGTATCAGTTTGTCTGTCATATAATCGCCCAAGTTAGGGGATACTAGTAGCATTCTATATTTATTTTTTACCATATATTTTTTTTGATATGTTTATATGTTTTTTCAAAATTCCATTATTCGGAAATTTTTTTATCTTGCAACTATACATCTACTATTACAATTAAAAAATGTATTTCTATATGAGTAGTGAAAGTTCAGTGAAAAGTTCTTTCTGGGAAAAGTTAGCGATGTTCTTCGCTTTTTTTCAGATAGTTCTGATAGCGTGGTTGTTGTCGGGAGAATTGATTTGGTGTGTGGCTCTTATGGCTTTTACGTCCTGTTCAATGTTGTTTTGTTCTACATTTTTCAAGAAAAATGATACTTCTTTATGGCTTCCGAATTTGATTAAATATACAGTCTATGTCGTTTTTATTGTTTTTATTGTCGGATGGAAAAATCCCTGCTTTGAAGTGGAGGTTGGCGAGCGATTTCGCGTCTTAAAAAACATTGAAAATTGTTTTTTTCTGCCGACATGTATAGATACGGACTTTTGTAGAAAAAACTCATTTTTTGATGCGGTTCAAATATTAACATCTCTGGTATTCGTTTATTCTGTTGTCAGATTGTGTAATTGTAATAGGCGTTTTCTTGTTTATCTGTTGCCATTTTTTTCTACAAACGCGGTATTGATGGCATGTTTTGCAATATGGCAAAAGAATGTCGGATTGCAAATGATGTATGGTTGTTTTTATTCCGTTGGCGATTTTTACGGGACATTTTTCCTTTCTAATGCTGCTGGGGCATTTTTTAATATGTCAATAGCCGCTTCTGCCGCATCATTCAAAATGTTATTTGATTCCTCTAAAAAAGGGTCTTTTATCCCATTTGTGTTTTTATGTTATATTCCAATTTTTGTATACGCTTCATTTGATTGTGGTAGTACAATGGCAAAAATTTGTTGTATCTGTACATTAATTGGGCTTCCTTTCCCTTACCTCGTTATGAAACTGGCGAGGCGGCATTTTAAGCGTTTTTCTATTTTGTTTATTGTATTTATACTCTCATTCGGCGGAACATTTTTGTTTTTTAACGATAATATCATTGGGGCGTTACAAAAAATTGATCCATTTGCAGAGCAATCGATGTCAACACGTATTGAAATGTATAAAACGTCCAGTGAGTTAATCAGAGAAAGACCTTTATTCGGATATGGCGGTGGCGCTTGCAAGGATATTCTTTCGTCTGCAATGATTAAAAAACAGAAAAGTGAAAAAGCTTTTTTTAGGGGAACTGACCATGCCCATTCTGATGTGCTCGAATATACTTTGGATTATGGTCTTTTGGGAATGGCATTCTTGGTATTATTGTTTCTGTTTTGGGGACGGGATTTCTTTGGAGTTTCGGGCAATGTAGAAAACGGGTTCTTGGCATGGGGGGCGTTGGTTTGTCTTTGCCATTCATGTATGGACATGGAATTACATATCCCTTCGACGATGTTGACGTTCGGATTATTGGTAGCACTTTCGATATGTCGCGGCAATCTTCAATCCGAAAGGAACTTTTTATGAGATTGTTTTCTTTTATTTTTTTTATATTTGTTTTCGGATTTTTCGTTAAGTGTTTTGAATCTTCTGATTCTGATGCGAATATGGCGGCTTCAATTATAAACGAAAGTTGTTTTGTTCTCGGGGTCGGAGAAAAGTCGGAATGTGATTTCTCTGATTTTATAAAAATAAAACGCGACATATTTCGCGAAAGTATTCTTGATAATTCGATTGAATGTCGCATAGAAAAACTTAAAAGTCATTCGAAAAAAATGTATTTGTATGCATTGCTTTCAGACAAGTTGAAAGCCCTTGATTCAATTCGTTCGAAATCATATTTATTTAAATCATATTTTTTTGCATATGAAAAGTTTTCCTATGAAGATGAATTATATTGTCTTGATACGCTCGATTTGTGGCTGAATCAGTCTGATGAAAATAAGGTTATGTACGCTTTGATTTTAATTTCAAAGTTGCCATTTTCAGAGGAAAAAGTTTTTTCCCTTTATAGGGTTTTCTCTATCAGAGAAAACTTGGAATGGTTTCGAACCAAGTATGGTCGGGATTTTTCCAATCCCAGTATAAAAGCGGTTCTTCCTGTTTATTATAGGGGATATGATATTATTGATATTAAAAATATAAAGACAGATGTACTTATGGAGCGTTTCAAATATGCCGCGCTTCCGTTTTATACAACCTGGGGGGTGTCTGAATTTGAAAGATACAATTATCCAATAATTGCCTATGCTTTTTATCTCGGAGGGGATTTTTTACGTTATTCAGAATTTAGGGAAAAATCTGTTTCCCAACAACAGCTTAACGCTATGGGGAAAAATTATTTTAAATATGTAGCATATGCCTCAAAAATATTCTGTCTTGCGGGCGATTTTGATTACGCCGTAAAACTTCTTGATACATTGCCAACTTCTCGTAAAAAAAACAGGGTTTTGAAAGTAATGGCGCGATATTTTGCAAAATCAAAAATCGGGTTATCGATTGCCATCAAATCTGGACTTTATAATTGATTGGGGTGCTTTTTTAGCTCAAACAGCCCACAGTTAGGATATTTTACCGTAGAATCTAAACAAACAGTGTATTTGTTAATTTTTATTTGCAGATAATCGTCGATGTTGTACTTGAAAAAAATCTCAGAACTATCGTTCTATTCAGTCGTGTGTTGAGTATTTTTGTCGTTTTTTCTGCTAAATATTTGTTAGTACGAAAATATTGCAATTTCACTTAGGGGAGCGTTCTAATTCTGTTTGGCAGATTGAGGTGGGGAAATCGGTGATTTGGTATTTGCCGTCGAAGCAGTTTGACTTGGAGAGGTCGTAATAGAGGCTGCCGAATGCCTTTCTTGCCTGTGGGATTTTATTGCCTGCTATTTTTACCAAGAGTCCGAGTGTTTTTGACAGATGTATTTTCTTCCCGTTTTGTTTGGCGATTTCGCGGACCATTTCTTTTCTCGAAACGTATGCTTGGTTTTGTGGCAAGAAGAGCCCATCGCTTTCCGATTGAATAATCAATCGTATTAACTCGCAAAGATTATCAATATATCATACTTTTACGGTTGTCGAAATCGGGGAAGGCGGGAAGTTTTAATGCGATTTTCCTAAGCAGCGCGTAATTCCCCAAACAGCACGTTCGTAGATTACGGGAGGTCTAACTATGGCGACTTTAAATGTGTCGTCGGCGATTTTTTTCATACGTTTTCTGTTGTTGTTCTTACAGCAATGACATTTCAAGCGTAAATTTGCATACCCGACAAACCGCACGGGATTTTTATCTCAGCTTAGCAAGCATATGTTTTTTCAAGATTGCTGGAACATTAATTTCTGTCAAGATTGTTTTGTTTTCGGCTTGTGTTTTTTATTGACATCAAAACGTTTGGGATATTCTTTCGGTCGCAATGAATCAAGGTAGAATTGCGCTTATTAAATCGACGGATTCTTTGTCCGTCAATCGGGTAGTGGAAATTCACGTGGGAGCGTTTAAGGGGTTCTTTTTGACGTCGCTCGGTGTCGGATTTTTACGTCTTCTATATTCCTTTTATGTGTCTTCGCCGAAGTCGGGTGTTTTTGGTTATTTTGACGGCAATGGCGTATTGCAGGGATTTCTCGCCTTTTCGGGCGATTTAAGCGGTCTTTACAAGCGCATGATTGTCCGGCGGCTTCCGCTTTTTGCGTGGTACTCGCTGGGGGCGTTGGTTCGCAATCCCAAAATAATTTCGCGGTTGGTTGGGGCGTTGTTTTATCCGTCGGCAACGAAGCGGACGGAAGCGTATGTCGAATTGGCGAGCATTGGCGTGATGCCCGATGTGAAGTCGTCGGGGATTGGTTCGAAGCTTGTTTCGGCGTTGAAGGAAAATGTCGACTTTTCTAAATTCGAATACATTACGTGCGAGACCGATGCGGTAGACAATGAAGCCGCCAATGCGTTTTACCGCAAGAACGGTTTTGTTCTTGCCCGCGAATATTCGACGCGTCAAGGGCGCAAAATGAACGAGTACCGTTTTTACAAGAAGGGGTAATTTTTGTTTTTTATTCGGAGATGGTTGTGTAGGAATTTTTTTTTTAAAAAGTTAGGGTTGGCTAACATTTTTGCTTGACTTCGTTTTTTTTCTTCCGCTTTTTTATCTCCTGAAAATGCAGGACTGTGTGAAAAGTTTAGGCCGCAAGAAGGAGGATTTCCTCGAAACAATTCTTTTGCTTTCGAAAGACGGCTCGGTGGTTAAATCGGCCGACATTGCAAAAGCCCGTATGGTCTCGAAGGCGACGGTATCGGTTGCGATGCGCGAATTGTGCGACATGGGGCTGGTATCCTACAAGAGCTACGGGCGCGTTTCGCTCACTCAGAAGGGGGCGAAGGTTGCGTCGGCGACGCTGGGCAAGCACACGCTTCTTGTCGAATTTTTAACGCAGCACTTGGGTGTTTCCTTTGACGAGGCCGACGAATCGGCCTGTAAAATCGAGCACGCCATAGGCGCGGACATTGCGCGCAAGCTTGCCGACTATTTGCACGCACACCGCCATTTGTTCGGTTCCGCAACCGGCGGCGTCAAGTGCGAATGTGGCGAAATTTGCCGTTGCGGCGCGAAAAAGCGCGGCAAGCCCGTGGCGCGGATTTCGGTCGGCTCGAAAGTGTTGTTTTCGGAGAAAGGCGATATGGCGGGTTGATTTTTTCGATATTTTTTTGTTCTGAGAGTTAGGTAAATCTAACATTTGTGGGGCGTTTTACGGTGCGCAAGTCCGTCCGAAGCGGCGGGTTGCTCGGTATCAAATGGAATCAGAAAGTATCTAAAAATATCTAATAATAGTATATAATATGGAAAACATAAACAGAAAATTGTCCGTCCTTTTGGGCGCTATGACGTTATCAGCTTCGTGCGCTTTTGCGCAGGAAGCCCAACCGGCTTCGGAAGGGGAAGTACCGCAAAAATGGATCGAAAGGGACAGCCTGTTTCTGGCGTCGGCGGCCGAAAAGGTCGCGCCCGAGAGCGGTTTTTCTCCGTCGCTTTCGTGGACGGGCGAAACGTGGAACAACGTTTCCAACGGCAACAATATCCACTCGTTTTTCGACTCGCTCTTCACGCTCGGTTTGGAGCAGGACTTGTCGAAAGTAGCCGGCAAGGACGAAGGTCTCGGCCGAATCGGCATAACGGCGTTCTACTATGCGCAGACGAACAAGGGCGAGCTTGAAGGCTTCGATTCGTCGCAAGGCTCGTTCAGCAACATTGTCGCGGGCGATATGCTGCGCGTGTTCGAAATCTACTATGCCAACGAGTTCGAAACGAAAATCGGCAACATTGGTTTCCGCATCGGCCAGCTCGCTGCCGACGAAGACTTTATGGGTATGGACTACTCGGACGTGTTCCTGAACTCGTCGTTCGGCGCGATGCCCAACATCGCCCCGGTGCAGTTGTTTTCGCAATACAATGTCGCGACGCTCGGTTTGGTCGTCTACTATACGCAGGGCAATTTTGACGCGACGTTCGGCGTCTACAACGGCAATGTCGGCGAAGACATTTCCTCGAACAACGGCTTCGACTACTCCAACACGTTCGACACCGTCGCGTTCTGGTATCAGTTCGGCTACAACTACAAAGTCGGCGGGCTTGACGGCCGCGTGATGTTCGGCGGCAACTACCACAGCGACCCGAGCAAGGCTAACTTCGACCAAATCGACACCCGTAATTTTTACTCTTTCTATGTTGGCATTCAGCAGGCGTTGATTAACAATGCCGACGGCGAAGCGGCGTTCGGCGTCTATGCGCGTTTTGGCTTTGTTCCCGACAGCGCGGCTTCGGACAACAACTTCTATGCAGACTTCGGGTTCAACTGGTTTGCGCCGATTCCCGGCCGCGACGACGACGTGTTTGCAGTCGGCTACTCGGTTATCGAAAACGAACGCGATGCCCGCGCGGACTATGCGCACTACGAAGGCGCGCTCGAAATCACATACCGTTGCCAGCTTACGCCCGCAATCGCGATTCAGCCCGACTTGCAGATTTTCACGAACACCGCGAACGAATCGGCTGTCTATGTCGCAGGTGCGCGTGTGGAAGTCAACTTCTAATATTTGGTAGCTAACGATAACGATATTCCGCGGCGTTTAGGGACGCCGCTGTGGATTGCATAAATACGGGCGCGCGGAGAAATCCGCGCGTTCCGTTTTTTTATTTTATGCCGAGTTTTTCCATTCCGCGCAGGTGTCCGGCCGTGTGAGACCGGAAGGGAATGGGCGTTCTGTGTTTTATGGACGCGGCCGGAGTTTAGCTCGGCGTTTTTTCATCTGGGCGATTTTACGAGGTTAGTTCTGGGGGTGTTTTTTCCGTTGGAGCGTTTAATTTTTGTTGCCAAAATGCGTATGCGGGCGCAAAAAATGCGGACTCCGACTAGTAGCCCGCATTTTTTGCTATGTTTCTTTATGATGTTTTGTATTATTTTTCGTCGGAGACGCTTGTCCGCGCGGATTTTGCAGCCTCGGTGTATTCGGCGTCGCCTACGGGGTCGAGCCAAGTGTTTTTGTTTGTCGTCGGGTTGCATTCGACCGCCAAGTGGGAGAAGTTGGAATCGGGTGTTGCGCCGTGCCAATGCACGACGTTTGGCGCGATTTCTACAACGTCGCCCGCGTGCAGAAGTCTGGCGGGTTTGCCCTTTTCCTGATAGAGTCCCGCACCGCCGACTGCGATGAGGATTTGTCCGCCCGTGTGGCTATGCCAGTTGTTGCGGCAGGCAGGTTCGAACGAGACGTTGTAGATTGGAACGCCGAGCGCTGCGTTCTTTGTGAGTGGGGCAACATAGGACTTGCCCGTAAAGAATTTGGCGAAGGCGGCGTTTTCGCTGCCGAGAGGAAAAGGGCTTGTATGCGCGATTTGCGCGGGGTCGGCGGCGAGTTTCGCCTTTTCGGTTTCCGATTTTTCGCGCTTTACGGCTTCGGAGATTTTTACGACCTCCGCGAGTTGTTCGTCCGTTAGGCCGTTGTTTTTGGCGATTGCCTTGTGTGCGTTAAGCTGCCTTTCGACGCCGTAGCGGGCTGCGAGCATTGCGACTGTGGCGAGCTCGCGGTCGCGCCAAGAGGCGGCAGGGTTCGAAAAGATGTCCCCAAAAAGATGGGCTTTGAGGTATTCGTCGATTGTGGGGGCGAACTCGAAAATCTCGTTTTTTACTTCGCGCCCGACAAGTTTTGTCTGGTTTTGTGCGCCGACTTTCAGGCTGTCGATTTTTGGCGATTCGGCTGACGTTTTCAAAAACGCGTCGTATTCGCCACGGGCTTTAAGTACGTTCATAAATGCCGCGAGCGCGTTGAGGCTGCGCGGGAATCCGCAATAGGCGTATACTTGGACGAGAATTTCGCGCAGTTCGGCGGGAGAGACACCCGCGTTGAGGCTGTCTTCGAGGGCGCGTTCAAGTCCCGACCGGTAGCCGATTGCCGCGCACGCCGAAGCTCGCGCCAAATTGAAGTCTTGTGGCGTCAAAATTCCCGCATTCGCGTCTGCGGCGTTGAATGCGAGCATTGCAACTGTGGCGGCGGTAGTTTTTTTGAGTATGTCTTTCATTTTTTGCCTCCTTCGATTTTGTTTTTCGAAATTATACCGCGCGGGGCGCGAATGTAAATATACGTTCGCGCCTAAAATCTGCCTAAAACTGCCCGAAAGTTTTTAGGCTTTGGCTATAATGAAATGTCGCGTTTGGGGGCTTCGCCGAAGTTGCGTTTGTATTCGCGGCTGAACTGTGTGGGACTTTCGTAGCCCACTGCGTATGCGGCTTCGGCTACGGTCGCGCTTTCGGAAATCATAAGCCGCCGAGCCTCGTGAAGGCGCAGGTTTTTCTGGTATTGAATGGGGCTCACGGAAGTCGCCTTCTTGAAATACCTGTGGAATGTGGTGGGTGCCATGTGCGTAAATTTGGCGAGCTCGTCTATGCGAATCGGTTTTTTGAAGTTCGATTTCAGCCAGTTTACGGCGCGCATAATCTGGTTGCCCTGCGTGCCGAGCGTGCAGAATTCGCGCAGGTGGCGGCCGAGAGGGCCTATCAGAATGCGCGAGTAGATTTCGCGTTTGGTAATCGGGGCGAGGTATGCAATCAGTTCCTTTTGTTCGAGCAGTTTTATAAGGCGCAGGAACGCCTCCATAAGCCCTGCGTCGGCGTCGGCTACCGCGAGTCCGTAGTGGAGTCCGTGTCCGCCGAGTTTTTCGAGCGGCATTTCGGCAATCATTTGCGAAATCAAATCGGTGTCCAAGTCGAGCGAAACCGTTATCAGCGGTTTTCGGGGGCTGGCGTCGGCTATGTAGCTTGTTCCCGGGACGTCGACACCCGAAACAAGATACTGGTTTTCGCGGTACTCAATTGTGGTCGTTCCCGTGATTGCATGTTTGCGCCCCTGTATCATCAAGATGATTTTCGGAGAATAGAAGCATTTTTGCGAGCACGCCGACTTGTCGGTGCGGTTCAGGTGCAACCCTTCGATTCCGGTTGAAATGAATCCAGCGGAGGGGAGGTGTTTTAGTGTCTCCCTCTTTAATTGGGCGTTGAGTTCCTTTATATTCATATGTCGTTAGGATTTTTCGGTTTTTGTAGAATTTTTTAATTTTTTGTCAATGTTTTAATAGGCAGGATTAGGCAGGTTTTTGGTAGTTGTGTGTGTTTACATTTTTGCGCCGCAGTGGTAGTATTGCGGACGCATTATGAAACGTTCGTCGCGCATACGCATATCGACAATCCGCGCAGCTGCGGACGCCGTGCTGTTTTCAGCCGTTTTTGCCGCGGCTGCCTACCGCGTTTTGGACGGTGCGGCGCACGAATATTTCGGGACGGCGGTGTTCGGATTTACGCTTGTGCACATATTGTTTAACCGACGCTGGTTCGGTGCCTGTCTGCGCGGGAGGTACGGATTTTTGCGGTCGATTTCAACTCTGTCTCTTATACACATCTCCGAGCCCACGAGACGTAGAGGAATCTCGTATG
>ENA-OZMX01000088-OZMX01000088.1-human-gut-metagenome-genome-assembly--contig:-NODE-88-length-33086-cov-10.717326_pt1 | contig 33086 bp, 24 predicted proteins | sample MGYA00244192_ERZ653819 | MGnify/ENA primary metagenome ERZ653819 (study PRJEB26926, sample SAMN06164618) | human gut metagenome | biome: ENVO:00009003; feature: ENVO:2100002; material: ENVO:00002003... | reverse complement strand
AATGCACAGACCACCCGAACAAACTGGCTTTTAGCCGTGAGTGCGCCTCCGTTGCGAACCTAATTACAAAAAAACATTCCACGAATGTGGAATGTTTCCGTAAATAATAAAAATATTCGCAACGAAGGCGCACGCCCTCGCCCGTTTTTTAGCTATTTGTAGAGGGAGGGGGTGATATGCAACTTCTTTATTTTGTAGAGGATTATGCGCGGGGTGGTTTTTAAATATTTGGCGGCGGCGGAAGCGTTACCCTTGTTGCGTTTTAATGCGTTTGTGATGAGTTCCTTTTCGAAATTGTCGACGAGTGTTTCGTAGTCGGTGTTTTCGTTGTCGTCGGCGGGGAACGAGGCGGCGGAATGCGCGGTCATATCGGTTTGTAGCGACGGCGGCAGGTTGTAGCCGCTTATGACGTTGTCGGAAGTGTTGAGGACGGCGTATTCGACGCTGTTTTCAAGCTCGCGGACGTTGCCCGGCCAATAGTAGGAATTGAGCATATTTATTGCAGTTGTGGATATGCGCGATACCGACTTGTTGTGTATGGCGTTGTATTTTTGCAGGAAGTGTTCGGCAAGCGGAATGATGTCGCACTTGCGGTTGCGCAGGGCGGGCAGGTAGATTGGGAAGACGTTGAGGCGGTAATACAAGTCTTCGCGGAACTTGCCGTTGTGAATCATATCTTCGAGGTTTCGGCTTGTGGCGGCGATAATGCGGACATCGACTTTGTGCTCGTCGCCGCCGCCGACGCGGTAGAAGGTGTGCTCCTGAATGAAGCGCAGGAGTTTCAACTGCATAAAGAGGGTGAGGTCGCCGATTTCGTCGAGAAAGAGCGTGCCGCCGTCGGCGACTTCGACCAAGCCGATTTTGCGGTTGACCGCCCCCGTGAACGCGCCCTTTTCGTGTCCGAACAGTTCGCTTTCGATGAGCCCCTCGGGGATGGCGGCGCAGTTGATTGAGACGAACGGCTTGTCCTTGCGCGCGGAATTTTTCTGGATTGCGCGGGCGACGAGCTCCTTGCCCGTGCCCGACTCGCCCCTGATTAGCACGGTTGCGGACGAGGTGGCGACTTTGAAAATCATCGAATAGATTTTCTTCATATTGCTGCCGTTGCCGATGAATTCGTCGGGGCGCAGTTTGTTGTCGAGTTCGAGTTGCAGGCGTCGGTTTTCGGAAATGAGTTTTTCCTTTTCCTCGATTGCGGTGTAGGCGGCGTAGACGGCGTCGGCGGTGATGTTGGCGATGATTTCGAGCAGGTGCAGGTCGGCGTCGAGGTCGGTATTTTTGTCGACTTTGCGGTCTATGCTGATTGTGCCGATGACGTCGTCGCGGTAGACGATTGGCACGCAGATGAAGGCGACGTTTGTCTCGCCGCTGCGCGCGCCCGTGCGGTTGAGGAATTCCTTTTCCTTGGAAACGTCGGGAATGACGCGCGGCTTGGCGTCCTGGGCGACTTTGCCCGTGATGCCCTCTCCGACGCGGTACATTCCGCGCTCGACCTCGTTTTTGCTCAGTCCCTGCGACGCTTCGATTACGAGCATATCGCCTTCGCGCAGCGTGACGGTGCCGCGCAAAAGCCCCATTTCGGCGTGGAGGACATCGAGCGTCTGCTTGATGAGTTCGGGCACCGACGAACGTTTCGCTACAAGGTGGCTAATCTTGTTGAGGACGTTTATTCCGAGATTCGAGTTTACCATTTTCGTTTCCGTTTTGAATTTTTGCGCGCAAGCCGCGTTTTTTGGTGCGGCTCGGGCGCGGGATTATTTTGCCTCGGGTTCGGGCGACTGCGCCGACTTCGCGAGGGCTTCGCGGTAGTCAATCGGGAAGACCTTAACGAACTTCGGCAGGTATTCCGCCCAGTTGTCGAGAATTTCGCGGGCGCGGCGGCTTTCGGTTTTGTCGAAATGCGCCTGAATGAGTTCGCGGAGTTCGCGGTCGTCTTCGGAGTTTTCGGGGATACTTTCGAGGTCGACGCTGCTGAGGTTGCAGCGGCGGTCGAACTCGCCCGTTTCGTCGAGGACATATGCGATGCCGCCGGTCATGCCCGCGGCGAAGTTGAAGCCCGTATTGCCGAGGACGACAACGCGCCCGCCCGTCATATACTCGCAACAGTGGTCGCCGACGCCCTCCGCGACGAGGATTGCGCCGCTGTTGCGGATTGCGAAACGCTCGCCCGTGAGTCCGTTGACGAATATTTCGCCGCCCGTTGCGCCGTAGCCTATGACGTTGCCCGCAATCACGTTCGACGCGCTTTGCTCAGCGAGTTCGCGCGGGGCGCGGATTGCGATTTTGCCGCCCGAGAGGCTCTTGCCGACGTAGTCGTTGACTTCGCCCGTGATGTTGAATGTTATGCCGCCGCAGAGGAACGCGCCGAAGCTTTGACCCGCACATCCGTTGAAGTCGACGGTGATTGTGTCGGGGGCAAGCCCCGTATTGCCCCACTTTTGGGCGACGTTTGAGGAGAGCATTGCGCCCGCGCTTCGGTCGAAGTTGTGGATTTCGAACGCGGCGCGGCGCGGCGTGCCGCTTTCGATTGAAACCTTAAATTCGGAAATAAGGCGTTTGTCGAAGGCGTTCGGAATTTCGCGCGGGGCGAGCCCTGCGCTGCGCCGCGGCGAGGATTCGTCGCAGGTCTGTTCGAAAATCGGCGAGAAGTCCAGATTCTTCGACTTCCAGAAATCGAGTGCGGCGTTCTTGTCGAGGAGGTCGCTTCTGCCGACTGCTTCGTCGATGGAGCGCAGCCCGAGTGAGGCGAGAATTTCGCGCGTTTCGCGGGCGACGAATCGCAGGTAGTTTTCGATGTGCTCGGGTTTGCCGCGGAACTTTTTGCGCAGTTCCTCGTTCTGCGTGGCGACGCCGACGGGGCAGCAGTTCTTGTGGCAGACGCGCATCATTATGCAGCCGACTGCGATGAGAATCGAGGTTGCAAATCCGAATTCCTCCGCGCCCAAAAGCGCGCCGATTACGACATCGCGCCCCGTCTTGATTTGTCCGTCTACCTGAACGCGGATTTTGTCGCGCAGACCGTTGAGGCGCAGGGTTTGCTGGGTTTCGGCAAGTCCGAGTTCCCACGGCGCACCCGCGTATTTGATGCTCGTCAGCGGGCTTGCGCCAGTGCCGCCGTCGTGGCCGCTTATAAGCACCATATCCGCCTTCGCCTTCGCCACTCCCGCGGCGACTGTGCCGACACCGATTTCGGATACGAGCTTTACCGAAACGCGGGCGTTTTCGTTTGAATTGCGCAGGTCGTAGATGAGCTGGGCGAGGTCTTCGATTGAATAGATGTCGTGGTGCGGCGGAGGCGAAATGAGTGTCACGCCGGGGATTGAGTGGCGGATTTTCGCGATAGTCGCGTTCACCTTATAGCCGGGGAGCTGTCCGCCTTCGCCGGGTTTTGCGCCCTGGGCTACCTTGATTTGGATTTCCTTCGCGCTTGCAAGGTATGCCGCGGTGACGCCGAAGCGTCCGCTTGCGACCTGTTTGATTGCGCTGCCCGATTCGCTGTGGTAGCGCGATTCAAGCTCGCCGCCCTCGCCGCAGTTGCTCATTGCGCCGAGTCGGTTCATTGCGATTGCGATTGTCTCGTGGGCTTCGGGCGAGAGTGCGCCGAAGCTCATTGCGCCGCTTACAAAGCGTTTTACAATGCAGTCTTCGCTTTCGACTTCGTCGAGCGGAACGGGCTTGTAGACGGGCTTGAACTTGAAGAGCCCGCGCAGGGTGCACAGGTGGCGCGCCTGATTGTTGACGCTTTCGGCGAACGCCTTGTAGGATTTTTCGTCGTTATTGCGGACGGTGCGTTGCAGAAGCGCGATTGAGGCGGGCGTCCAGAGGTGGTTCTCGCCGCCCTTGCGGAACTTGTATTTGCCTTCGTCGGAAAGGACGTTTTCCGCGCCGCACTTGGGGTAGAAGGCGTCGTGGTAGCGTTCGAGTGCCTCGCGGGCAACGTCTTCGATGCCGATGCCGCCGATGCTCGAAGTCGTGCCCTCGAAATATGCGTCGACAAGCTCCTTCGAAAGTCCGATTGCCTCGAAAATCTGTGCCTGTCGGTAGCTGCGCAATGTCGAAATGCCCATCTTCGACATAATTTTGAGCAGCCCCTTTTTGATTGCGGTTATGTAGTTTTCGACTGCGCGCGAGCTGTCGATGTTTTCAATCGAGCCGTTTTGCGCCATATCAGCGATTGTTTCGATTGCAAGATACGGATTTATTGCGGTTGCGCCGTAACCGAGCAGGAGCGCGAAGTGCATAATTTCGCGAGCCTCGCCCGTTTCGGCGACGATGCCCGCGGCGTAGCGCAGGCTCTTCTGAATAAGTCGGTTGTTGACTGCCGAGACTGCCAAGAGCATGGGCACGGGGGCGTAGCCATAGGAGGGATTTTTGTCGCTCAGAATGATGACAGTCTTGCCCGCGCGGACGAGTTCCTCCGCTTGGTCGCAGATTTTTTCGACTGCGGCGCGAAGCGATGTCTCGCCGCCCTGTGCCGAAAATTCCGCCTTGATTGTCGCGGCCTGAAATGTCGGGATTTTCGACGAGCGTATGCACGAGATGTCGTGGTTCGTCAAAATCGGGCAGGGGAGTTTTAGCAGGTGCGCGAGTTCGGGCGTTTCGATAAGCGAGTTTCCGCAGTTGCCGATGTAGGTTGTAAGACTCATTACGAGCTCTTCCCTAATCGGGTCGATTGGCGGGTTTGTAACCTGCGCGAAGAGCTGCTTGAAGTAGTCGTAGAGCAGCTGCGGGCGTTCCGAAAGCACGGAGAGGGCGGCGTCGTTGCCCATTGAGCCGATTGGCTCTTTGGCGTCGACTGCCATTGGCTTCAAGATGACGTCGAGGTCCTCCTTGGTGTAGCCGAAAAGTTTCTGTCGCTGGACGATGTTTTCGCCGACGCTCGGAGCGGAAACGCTTTCGAAAATTCCGGGGAGCTCGATGCGGTTTTCCTTGACCCAGCGGCGGTAGGGCTTTTCGCGGGCGAGGAGGGTCTTGATTTCTATGTTATTGAGAACACGCCCTTTAACGGTGTCGATGTAGATGATTTCGCCGGGGCGCAAACGTCCCTTTGACGCCACTTCCGAAGCGGGAATGTCCAAGACGCCCGTTTCGGAGGCGAGCACGAAAAGTCCGCCCTTTGTTATGGTGTAGCGGGCGGGGCGCAATCCGTTTCTGTCGAGCAGCGCGCCGGCTTGGAGTCCGTTTGTGAATGCGAGCGCGGCGGGGCCGTCCCACGGTTCGCAGACGCCCGAATGGTATTCGAAAAATCCCTGAATGTCCTTGCTGATGTGGAAGTTCTTGCCCCACGCCTGCGGCACGAGCATAAGCATTGTGTGCGCCAATGACCGTCCAGCTTCGTGGTAGAATTCAACGGCGTTGTCCAGCGACGCGGAGTCGCTTTGGCGCGGGCGGATTACGGGTAGCGTCTTTTTTATGTCGTCGCCGAAAAGCGGGGACGAAAAGTGTTCCTGACGCATTCTCATCTGGTTGATGTTGCCGCGCAGGGTGTTGATTTCGCCGTTGTGGGCAAGGTATCTGAACGGTTGCGCCAGCGGCCAAGTCGGGAATGTGTTCGTGCTGTAACGCTGGTGGATAAGCGCGATTGCACTCTTAAAGGACTTGTCCTGCAAGTCGGGATAGAACTGTTTGAGCTGCGGGGCGTTTAGCAGACCTTTATATACAATCGTGCGCGAGGAGAGGCTGCAAATGTAGACGTCGTCGCGTCCGCCAAGCTCGGCTTCGGCGCGGTTTTCGATTGTGCGGCGCAAAACGTAGAGGGCGCGCTCGAAGTCTTCGCCTTCAAGTCCGTCTTTTGCCACGAAAATCTGTTTGATGTCGGGGCGCGTTTCGAGGGCGACGCCGCCGATTGCGGTAGTGTCGACGGGGACGTTGCGCTCGCCCAAGACGATAAAGCCTTCGTCGGCGCAGCAGAGTCTGAAAATTTCGCCGAATTTTGCGGCTATTTCGGCGTCGCGCGGCAAAAACAACATTGCCGCAGCATACTTGCCCCTTTCGGGAAGTTTGAACGCGAGCGTTTTTCTGAAAAATTCGTCGGGCAGCTGAACCAAAATGCCCGCGCCGTCGTTTGTTTGCGAGTCTCCGCCGACCGCGCCGCGGTGGAGGAGCCGGTTGAGCACCTCTATACCGTCCAAAACAATTTTGTGGGTTGGCGAACCGTTGATGTCGGCAAGAAGACCTACGCCGCAGGCGTCGTGTTCGTTTTGTGGGTTGTAAAGCCCCTGTGCTTGGGGATAGTTGTTTTTTGTATTTGTTTGCATATCTCTTCTTATTGCTACAAAATAAGCAGATATCGTGCCAGTTTTCGCCAATTTTGTATTTTTGCAAATAAGTGTTTGTATTATAGCATATTATCTTGTCTTGCCAAAGTTGCTCCTCCGCGTTTAATCCAAATCCGGAGCTATTAAACAACAATTTTGTAGTTTGGCAAGACTTAAACGACAAAATTGTCGTTTTTCTAAATTGAGACAATTTTGGCGGTTGCAGGACGCGCTTTTGTGGGGTATATTTTGATGTTTTTAAATTGCATTTTACTGGGAATCATTTTGATATGCGTTTTACACCCTTGTGGATTCATCAAAACTCCGATTTTGTCAAATAGCAAATTTGTTTTGTGATAAAAATGTAGAAACTACAATTTTGTAGTTTTGGATTTCGTTCGTATTTTTGAAATCGGGGCGGAGGTTGCGGGAGAGGGGGATTTTTTCGTTTTTTGTCTCCCGCATACGCGCGCGTGTGCGCGTTGTAGCATAAAGCGGGGGAGAATGGGTGGGGTTTATTTCGAAAAACGGGCGTTTTTTCGGTATCGAGAACTTCGGAAAAATGCGGCTTAAAAATTCTGGCACGGATTTTGCTTGAACAAAAACATCGAATCAAAACACAACGATGAAACTAATAATAGCATATATTAAGCCTGAACAACTCGGCGACGTAAAGCAGGAGCTTTTCAAGAACGAGATTTACAGGCTCTCTGTTACTAACGCTCTCGGTTGCGGAAGGCAAAAGGGATATTGCGAGAATTACCGCGGTAACGAAAGAGAGGTCAACCTCTTGAAAAAGGTTCGCCTTGAAATCGCAGTCAACGACGAATTTCTCGACCAGACAATTGAGGCCATCATCAGAGGCGCGAAAACCGACCACATCGGCGACGGCAAAATTTTCGTGCTCAACATCGAACAGTGCATTCGCGTGCGCACCCACGAAACGGGACGCGAGGCAATCGGTTAAGACAACTATATTTCAACGGTAATTTCTAACGGAAAAATAAAATGAAGAAGATAATTTTAACGGCGTCGTCCCTGCTTTTGGCGTGCTCGCTTTTTGCCGCCGAGCCCGAGGCGAAGGTTTCGACTGAAATGTTCGTCGTGAACAACCTCTGGATTCTGCTGGGAGCTATTTTGGTTTTCAGTATGCACCCCGGGTTCGCCCTCGTAGAGACGGGTCTTTGCAGGGCCAAGAACAGCGTCAATATTTTGGCGAAGAATGTGATAACCGTCGCTATCGGTCTTTTGTCCTACGCGGCAATCGGTTTCGGAATTATGTATCCGAAAGACGGCTGGCTGCTGGACGGAATTCTGGCGTTGCCCGTTTTGGGCGTGTCGAGCCCCGAGGGAATTTTGGGCGCGATTGGCTACAACGGAGGCAACTACGGTTACTGGACGGATTTCATCTTTCAGGGCATGTTTGCCGCAACGAGCGTGACAATCGTCTCGGGCGCGGTCGCCGAAAGAATCAAGTTTAATGCGTATATAGTTTTCGCGATTCTCTATGCGACGTTCGGCTACACCATCATCGGCTCTTGGGGTTGGGGCGGCGGCTGGCTTTCGAAGCTCGGCTTCTACGACTTGGCGGGTTCGACATTCGTCCACTCCGTCGGCGGTTGGGCCGCTTTGGTTGGCGCGATTTTGCTCGGGCCGAGAATCGGCAAGTATGTCGGCGGAAAGGCTCGCGCAATTCCGGGCAGCAACTTGGGTTTTGCGACATTGGGCGTATTTCTGCTCTGGTTCGGGTGGTTCGGTTTTAACGGCGCAAGCGTGTTCAGTGCCGACCCCGTAATGGTGGCGTATGTCTTTACGACAACCGCGCTTTCGGCCGCGGCGGGTTTGATGGCGGCGATGCTCACATCTTGGTTCATGCAAGGCAAGCCCGACTTGTCGATGATTCTCAACGGCTGCTTGGCGGGTTTGGTTGGCATTACTGCCGCTGCGGACTGCGTATCGATTCCCGCCTCTATAATAATCGGTTTGATTTCGGGCGTGGTTGTGGTCTTCGCGGTCTACACTTTCGACAGACTCCAAATCGACGACCCTGTCGGCGCGCTCTCGGTTCACTTGGTCTGCGGTATATGGGGCACGTTGGCGGTTGGCATATTCTCGCCCGACCACACTCTTCTGCCGCAAATAATCGGCATAGCGGCTGTGGCTGCGGCAAGCGTTGCAACGAGTTTTGTAATCTTCTACGCAATCAAGCTGACTATGGGGCTGCGCGTAAGCAAGCAAGAGGAGTTGAAGGGCTTGGACATCTCCGAGCACGCGATGGAGGCCTACAACGGATTCCAAATCTTCTCGAACGAATAGAGCCTGCGGCTTGACACAAACAAATCCAATTTAAGAAAGGCTAATTATGAATATCAGAAAAACAACTTTGGCGGATATCGCCAACACGGCGGCGCACAGCGTCGCCCCCGCCGCGGCGGGCAGCTTTGTCGAAGACTTCGGCTGCGACGTTTTCGGAATCAAGACGATGTCCGAGTATCTGCCGAAGCCCGTTTTCAAAAAGCTCATGGGCACTATCAACGCGGGCAACGCAATCGACTCTTCGATAGCCGACGACGTCGCCCACGCAATGAAAAGCTGGGCAATCAGCCGCGGCGCGACCCACTACACGCACTGGTTTATGCCGCTTACAGGCGCGAGCGCGGAAAAGCACGACTCGTTCCTCGAACCTGTCGGCAACGGCGAAGTGATTGCGCGTTTCTCGGGCAAGAATCTGATTATGGGCGAGCCCGACGCGTCGAGCTTCCCCTCGGGCGGGTTGCGTTCGACCGCCGAAGCCCGCGGCTACACCGCTTGGGACCCGACTTCGCCCGCGTTCATCAAGCGCGAAAACGGCGTCGCGACGCTCTATATTCCGACGGCGTTCTGCTCCTATACGGGCGAAGTCTTGGATAAAAAGACGCCGCTGCTGCGCTCGATGCAGGTTTTGGGCGAACAGGCGAAACGCCTTATGAAGTGCTTCGGCAAGGAAAACAGCGGCCGCGCGGTCGTAACGCTCGGTGCGGAACAGGAATACTTCCTTATCGACAAGCGTTTCTATGTGCAGCGTCCCGACCTTATGCAGACGGGCAGAACGCTCTTCGGCGCGCCGCCGCAACGCCACCAGCAGCTTGAAGACCACTATTTCGGCGCAATCAAGCCGCGCATTCTGGCGTTTATGAGCGAACTCGACCGCGAGTTGTGGAGGCTCGGCATTCCCGCCAAGACGCGCCACAACGAAGTCGCGCCCGCCCAGTTCGAAATCGCCCCGATGTTCGAGGAAGTCAACTTGGCGGTCGACCACAATATGCTTATTATGGACGCGCTCAAACGCATTGCCGACAAGAACGGCTTCGCGTGTCTGCTGCACGAAAAGCCCTTTGCGGGCGTCAACGGTTCGGGCAAGCACAACAACTGGTCGATTTCGGTCGGCGAGACGAACCTTCTCAACCCCGGCAAGGATCCGCACCAGAACGCGATATTCCTCACGGCTCTGTGCGCGGTTATCGAAGCGGTAGACCGCCATGCCGACCTGTTGCGCTCGGCCATTGCGGGCGCGGGCAACGACCACCGCTTGGGCGCGAACGAAGCTCCTCCGGCGATTATCTCGATGTATCTGGGCGAACAGCTCGCGGACATCGTAGAGCAAATCGAGCGCGGCGAGGCGAAGTCGAGCAAGCACGGCAGGAACATCAAAATCGGCGCGGACATTCTGCCCGAGCTTCCCTGCGACGCGACCGACCGCAACCGCACAAGTCCGTTCGCCTTCACGGGCAACAAATTCGAGTTCCGCGCGGCGGGTTCTTCGCAATCCTGCGCAAGCCCGAACATCGTCCTCAATACGGCGGTTGCCGAAGCGTTCGACGAAATCGCGACATACCTCGAAAATCTGCCCAAGAACGCGAACTTCCACGCCGAGTTGCAGAAGCTGCTCTCTTCGATTATCAAAAAGCACAAGAGAATCATCTTCAACGGCAACAATTACAGCGACGAATGGAAGGCGGAAGCCAAAAAGCGCGGGCTGCCCAACTTGCGCACGACGCCCGATGCCGTCAAGCCGCTCGTCGACAAGGCGAACATCGCGCTCTTCGAAAAATACGGCGTGTTCAATGCCGTGGAATTGCGCTCGCGCTACGAAGTCTTCCTCGAAGAATATCAACGCAAGATTGAAATCGAGGCGGGGCTTACGCTCAAACTCGCAAGAACGCACATCATTCCCGCGGGCGTGGCGTATCTGGAAAAGCTCGGCAAGGGCTTGGAGGTCGAGCGCGCGATTTCGAAGAAGCGTTCTAAGATTTCCGACTATGCCGAACGCGTTTCGGCAAGCGTAAACGCGCTGATTTCGGCGGCGGACGCGCTCGAAGGTGAAATCGCGAAGGGCGGAAACTATCCCGCGATAATCGAGGCTATGGCGGAGGTCAGAAAGGTCGCCGACAAGCTCGAAGGCGAAGTCGACAACGAACTCTGGCAGTTGCCCAAGTATTGCGAAATGTTGTTCGTATACTAAAAAACATTAAAATCAATCGGAACTAAATATCATGTCTTTTTTGCAGGAATCTTTCGCCGACCGCATTGGCGGCATTAACTACGGAAAATCAACCGAAATCTACAAGTTCGAGAAGATTAAGCGCGCAAAACGCGCCGCGCTTCTTGCCCACCCCGACTCTACGCTGATAGATATGGGCGTGGGAGAACCCGACGAAATGGCTTTCCCCGAAGTCGTGGCCGCGCTTTGCGCCGCGGCGAAAGATCCCGCAAACAGAGGCTATGCCGACAACGGCGGCGCGGAGTTCAAACGCTCCGCCGCCGCCTATATGAAAGCGACTTTCGGCGTCGATATCGACCCCGAAACGGAAGTTCTGCACTCGATGGGCTCGAAGGCTGCGCTGAGCATTTTGCCGAACTGCTTCATCAATGCCGGCGATGTCGTTATTATGACTGTGCCCGGCTATCCGATTTTCGGAACGCACGCGAAGTATCTCGGAGGCGAAGTCTACAATGTGCCGCTTACAGAGTCGAACGGGTTTCTGCCCGACTTGGATTCGATTCCCGAAGACATACGCCGCCGCGCGAAGGTTATGGTTGTAAATTATCCGAACAACCCCACGGGCGCGAGCGCGACTTTGGACTTCTTCAAGCGTTTGGTTGAATTTGCCAAAAAGAATCATATTGTCATAATCTCCGACGCCGCGTATTCGTCGCTCGCCTTCGACGAAACGCCCCTGTCGATTTTTCAGGTCGACGGCGCGAAGGATGTTGCGCTCGAACTCCATTCCCTTTCGAAGAGCCACAATATGACGGGTTGGCGAATCGGCTGGGTTTGCGGCAACGCGCTTCTTGTGAAGGCCTACGGCGATGTCAAGGACAACACCGACTCGGGGCAGTTCTTGGCTATCCAGCACGCCGCCTGCGCGGGCTTGGCGAATCCGCAAATCACCCGCAGCATTGCGCAAAAATATTCGCGACGAATGGATTTGCTTATCGCCGCGTTGAAGGACGCGGGGTTTGCGCCGCACAAGCCGAAGGCGGGGTTCTTTCTGTATTTGAATATTCCCAAGAGCGCGAAGGGGCGCGACGGTTTGCGCACGACTTTTTCGACCGCCGAGGCGTTCTCGCAATGGCTGATTACCGACCGCCTCATCAGCACCGTTCCGTGGGACGACGCGGGCGCATATGTCCGCTTTTCCGTGACCTTCGAAGCGCATACGCCCGAGGACGAAAAGCGCGTTGCCGCCGAAATCCGCGACCGCCTAATAACAGCCAGCCTTGAATTTTAATAGAAACGGATACTTCTTATGAATTTTGCAAAATACCACGCCCTCGGCAACGACTACCTCGTTCTCGACCCGAAAGATTGCAGTCCCTGCCCGCAGGGGCTCGATGTCGTCAAAATCTGCCACCGCAATTACGGACTCGGCAGCGACGGGATTCTTTACGGCCCCGAGAAGAGTGACAGCGCGGATTTCAAGCTGCGCATTCTCAATCCCGACGCGAGCGAGGCCGAAAAAAGCGGCAACGGCTTGCGCATTTTCTCGCGCTATCTTTTCGATTGCGGGCTCGTGGCGGAAAACAAGCCGTTCACTGTCGAAACGCTCGGCGGCGTCGTCAAGTGTCTAATCACGAAGGGCGGAAATTTTATCACTGTCGGAATGGGCTACGTCAGCTTCGATTCCGAGAAAATCCCAGTCGCGGGCGAACGGCGCGAGGTCATCAACGAAACCGTCGAAATCGACGGGCAAACATACCGCTATTGCTGCGCGACAGTCGGCAACCCGCATTGCGTTGTCGTCGTCGATAAGACTTCGTCGGAACTCGCGCATAAAGTCGGGCCGCTTTTGGAGAATATGACTTCGCGCTTCCCTAACAGGACGAATGTCCAGTTTTTGGAGGTCGTCGACAGAAACAATATCAAAATCCAGATTTGGGAACGCGGCGCGGGCTATACGCTGTCTTCTGGGTCGAGCTCGAGCGCGGCGGCGGCGGTGGCGCATAGACTGGGTTATTGCGACGGCGATATAACCGTCCATACCCCCGGCGGAGAAATATTTATAAATATCTCCGACGATTATTATATAACAATGAGCGGCGCAGTGACAAAAGTCGGCAATTACCAAATGAGCGACTCCGTCTTGACCCAGTCAGTCCCGTTGTAGTAGCCGTCCACTCCCATACAATTGGGCGAGACTACCTTCCTAAGTAAAGGAGAAAATCATTTTTTTCTGATAAAAAAGGAAGAAATTAGTTCTGGTGCAAGGCGCGGCAACGCGCCTTTTTTTACGCTCAATAAAACGCACTCGGAACCTGTAAATCATAGTTTATAGTCTATCTCAACGCCTTTGCGAACGCCTCCGATTTCAAACGCCATTTTCAATATCTTGTCTTTTATTGCGTTGCTAAAATTTGTCAGCAAATAATATCCGCCATTTAATTTTACGCACATATCTTGCAGGCGCGGATTTCCTTTGTATAGGTCGGATTTTTTAGACGCGATGTATTGGCGGTTTCGCCCGAAGTTCGACTCGTGATTTAGGCATTTCTCGAAAAATGAACTGTCGTTGTCGTATAGACAATTCAACAAGTCTATTACTACGCGTTTCGCGCTCGGGACTTGATATACCCTGCCTTTTATGGAATACCAACTGCCGAAATTTTGGTCGGTGTTGCGCTCCGAACTCCCTTTCTTACGCGGTGTTTCGGTCGGGGTAAAATGGCGTTCGTCGGGAATGAACCTGATTTTTGAGAAAAAATCGGCTATGTCTGTGTGCTTGGGTTCGTATCCCGATTTTTTCTCGACGGCTTCTTTTAGAATCTTGAATAAGGCATCGTTTTCGGCATCGACAAGCTCTTCCCAGGCTTCGGGAATAGCCGCTTTTGCCTCTTCCGCTTTGAACTTGCTGCGATAGTCTTTTTGGGCGTCGTCAAACGCTACGCCTGTTTTAACCCTTTCGAAATCCAGATAACGCTTTAATTTATCCTCCGATTCTTCGGGAGTTAGCTCGACTAAATCAAGCTGGTAAATGCGCCTGTCGGAAAACGCGTCCTGCCCCGACGGCAGATAGAAACTCCAAGTTTTGCCGTCGGTGAGTATCGCAAACGGGACGCCTTCATCAAAGGCATATTTGAAAAGCTGTCCGTCGGCGTTGTCGGTTTTCCCCGGCTGCTTTACTTCGATAAATACGGACGGCGTCGCCCCTTTCTTCCGAGCCAGTGCAAAGTCTACGCGCCCGTCCCCGATGGAGTATTCCGACATGATAATATTGGTGTCAAATGTGTCCCAGCCGAGGGCAGTTAGTATTTTTTAAACAATTCCGCGGGAGATTTCACTTTCGTTCTTAAAATCGCCCCTCTCCAACCGTTCAACTAACCCGAGTATTAAATCTTTCATACGGCGGAATTGTAGTATCCTCCGAATGTTAAACAAGAAAAACCTATCCGCGCCCCCACCGTGAATCGAACACGGATTTGGCGTTTAGGAAAGTTGAAAGTCCACAATTTTTTACGACCATGGAAACGCTTTCCGAAGCCTATAAAGAGTTTTATGAAAGCGAATGCCCCATCAGCGCTTTTCCGAAAGTTATCCGCGACGTGGCAAAAACCTATTCGACCGCCAGAAATCTGCCGATGGAGCTTCTCTGCTTTTTTTTCTCGAATCTGGAAAGGCGCGTCTTGCGGGAAATCTCCCAGTACGAAAAAGAGCTGGAGATTTTTAAGAAGTCGAAAACAAAGCTCGCGCAGGACAAGCTTAACGGCAAAGAAGGCTTCGGCTTTGACGACGAAACAGCGGACGCCCCAAAGCTTTCAAAAAATCCGGATTTCATCGTAAAAAACGCGACATCGGAAGCCATGATAAAGGCGATGGAGGAAAGCGGCGGAGAAATTTTCTCCGTATGCGAGGAGGCGCGGGACAGCATCTACATTGTGGCGGGCAACTACCGCAAGCAGGGCGACGACACCGAAACTCTAAACAGCGGCTGGTGCGGCGAGCCAATAAAGCATAGCCGCATCGTAAACGGCGTATTTAACGTGCCCAATCCATGCATCTCCCTGCTTTGGATGGTGCAAAACGACATAATCGACAACATCGTCGCAAAGAACAAAGGCAGCTTTATCGGCAGCGGCTTTCTTGGCAGGTTTCTCTACTGCAAAGGCGCGCCCAAAACCGTCCCAAACTCCAAGGAGATTATACCGCTCGACGAGTCGGCGATTGCGAAATGGGAGAAATTGCTAAACGATACCTACGACATCAGAAAGCGTGGCGAAACCGTCTGGATCGACGCCGACCAAGAGGCCTTTGAATACTTCTGGGATTTCGACGCTTTCAACACTCGTCTTATGAACGGCAAACTTCGAACACAGGTTGCGTTGCTTGGCAAGGCGCGTGAAAATGCAATCAGGCTTGCGATAATTTTTGCGCATGCGGAAGGCGCGACGCAAATAACAGCCGACATCGCAAAGCGGGCATGCAGAGTGGTGTCGTACTCAATCTGCGTTTCCGTGGTTTTGTTTTCAAGCGGAATGCTTCCCGAAATCGAAAAAGGCAGGGCAAAAATGGACGCTATGATTCGCCAAAACGACGGCTTCTACAAAAAAATCAGCTTTTTCGACCAGTATTCAAGCCTTCGTTCAGAGCGCGTGGAATTTATCGTGCATACATTCCCAGAGCTTTACGAAATCTTGAAAAAAGGCAAAGGCAGATACGTTGTCTTGAAAGATAGAATCTCAGAGGCTAAAAAGGCGCTTGGAATAGAAGTCGATGATGACGACGAAATGCCGTTCTGAAAATAGGCAAATAGGACAAATGGACACGGACGCTAATCAATTCGGCAAATAGGTAAATAGGCAAAAGATCCTTATATACGCAAATATCGGGATTATGGTTGACTTTCAAGCCAAGCTATGGTCTCATTATTACTTTATCCCGCCCCTGTAGTTCAACGGATAGAACGAGCGTTTCCTAAACGCTAAATCGTGGTTCGATTCCACGTGGGGGCGCGGGTATATTTTTGTTAAGCAGCATATTGCCATTTTTGCACTTGCTGCTTTTTTGTGGGCATAATTCCGTAAGTCCCTAGTAATTGACCTAAAATCTAGCAGAAATCCAGTCTAAGCCCTTACCATTTTGGCTTAAAAATATGCCCAAATGGAAGATTAAATTTCCACAATGGAAAAATTATATCTATTTACCTATTTGTCTATTTTACCTATTTCCCCTATTTTGCCGGCAGTGGAGTTGCAGCCCGAACGCCCCGAAGGGAACAGGCGGAGGGCGAAACTTCACTTAGGCAAAATTTATTTCTAAAAAACTCTTTTTTATTCCACCTGTTCTATCCCTTGCAGTTTGTCCAACCATTTGGACAAGTTATCGGGTTCTGTGAAATAGTCTATGACGTTAAATTCACAAGGTTGGCGATATGGGTCGAGTTCCATGGTGAAGCCCTCGTCGGTGAAATTAAACTAAGCTCAGTTAGTGAGCAAGTTTTATACCCCATGAATTCACTGATTACAAGGCCTTCGGGAGATGTTAGCTATGGCGTGGTGAAGTTGTGAATTTAACCCAATTTCTATTTAACTTCACCAGTGAAATTAGGACTGTGAAGTTGGGGGTATTTTCTTTTTCACCCATCGCGCCCGTCTGTGGAGCTGTGAAATTAGGGGGAGATATATACCGTAGGTATATCCCCCAAGTTCACAACTTCACAAGGCGCGAAGGGCGCGGTTGGTAGGCTTCTCTCATCTCTGCGCAACCACCGCTTCACAGACAGGTTCGCTATGATGCGGAGAAACGGGGAAAATGGCGCAGTTCCGTTTCTCCGTTTCTCTGGGGAAACGGGGAGGCGGGGAAACGGGGAATATTATTTTCCCTATCGCACCGTTAGTGGGGAAACGGGGAAACAGGGAGAGTATATATACCGTAGGTATATACTCCCGTTTCACCGATTCTCCACAGGTGCGAAAGGTGCGGTAGGCTCATCGAGCTGACGAGATTCTCCATGCACCAAGGCAAAGCCGTTTAATGGCTCTATACGAACTCGGGGCGACTTATGAATGTCAAGACTCATATTCGGCAATAGAACACCTTTAACGGGCAAAAGACAGCGTTTATTGGCGGATTAAATTCGGCGTCATATACAGAGGGGGGTATGCAAGGAATCTATTAAACGCCGAGAAACGGCAGGGACGTTCGGCAGGGTTGTTTGTCGGAGCGAATGGTATTTTTGAAATGTCCCACTTTTTTCTATCTCGATAGAGCGCAAACCCAGTAAAATAGCGCATTTGATGGCTTTTTGTACAATGAGACATACTGGGAAATGTCTCATGTTTTGTTTATATATATATTTTATATCAAGCTTATAATTAGCAAGTTGAAGCTTGCAAGATTTCCCGCTCCTTAGCTCATCGGTAAAGAAAATATGATATTTTAGATAAATATAACATAAAATGCGTAAACAAAATCTGTAAAAAAGACCAATTTCTTTAATTGTTCCCATTTTCCCCATACAAGTTCAGCAAATAGGACTTGATGAATTCTGATTTTTTGCCTATTTTAAGACTGGATTGTAAAAATAATATGGACGACATAAACACAGCTAACGTAGGTTTTGAAAAGGAAATCTGGAGCGCGGCAGACAAGCTTCGCGGCAATATGGACGCTTCGGAATACAAAAATATTGTTTTGGGGCTGATTTTTCTAAAATACATTTCGGACAAATTTGAAGAAAAATATAACGAACTAAAAAACGAAGGCGAAGGATTTGAAGAAGATAGAGATGCCTATGATGCCGAAGGAATCTTCTTTGTTCCTCAGCAGGCGCGTTGGGAAGCTATTTCGTATGCAGCGCATACCTCCGAAATTGGGAAGGTTATCGATAAGGCAATGGAACTAATCGAGAAAGAAAATCCGCGCCTAAAAAACATTCTTCCCAAAGGGTTTGCCCGCCCAGAACTTGACAAACGCAGGCTTGGCGAAGTTGTAGACCTATTTACCAATGTTAAAATGAGTGTCCATGGTGATTCCCGCGATATTTTGGGGCGTGCCTACGAATATTGTTTGGCTCAGTTTGCAGAAAACGAGGGGAAAAAGGCGGGGGAATTCTATACACCTCCGTGCGTGGTGAAAACGATTGTCGAAATCTTAAAACCGCTAAGCAGCGCAAGGCGCGGAACTCGCGGTATTAGGGTTTACGACCCTGCTTGCGGTTCTGGCGGAATGTTTGTTCAGTCTGCAAGGTTTGTTGAAGACCACAAAGGAAACATAAATAATATTTCGGTTTTCGGTCAGGAATCGAACCCGACTACTTGGAAGATGGCGCAAATGAATTTGGCAATTCGCGGCATAGAGGCAAACCTCGGCGATTATAACGCAGACACCTTCATGAACGACCGTTTCCCGACCGAAAAATTCGACTACATTATGGCGAATCCGCCGTTTAATATGTCGGATTGGGGCGGAGATAAATTGAAAAACGACAAACGCTGGTGTTTTGGTATCCCTCCAGAAGGCAACGCAAACTTTGCATGGCTACAGCATATGATTTTTCATATGGAGCCGTCTTTCGGGAAAATCGGAATGGTTCTTGCAAACGGTTCGCTTTCTTCCCAAACAAGCGGCGAAGGCGAAATCAGAAAGAATATAATAGAGGCAGATCTTGTTTCTTGTATAATTGCAATGCCGGCCCAACTGTTCTATACAACGCAAATTCCCGTTTCGCTTTGGTTTTTAAGCAAGAATAAGAATCAAAAAGGCAAAACCTTGTTCATAGACGCCCGAAACATGGGAACAATGAAATCGCGTAAATTGCGAGAGCTGACCGATGCCGACATAACAAAACTTGGCGATACCTACGACAAATACGAAAACGGAACACTCGAAAATAAAAAAGGCTTTTGTGCAGTAGTCTCCACCGAAGAAATCGCCAAGCAAGGCTATATACTCACCCCCGGACGCTATGTTGGCATAGAAGAAAAAGAAGACGACGGCGAACCTTTCGACGATAAAATGAAACGCCTGACCTCGGAACTTTCCGACCTCTTTGAACAATCGCACACCCTCGAAGCCGAAATCCGCAAACAACTGAAAGGTATTGGATATGAATTGTAAAAAAATCTCTATTTCTGAATGTATTGAGATTATTGGAGGGGGAACCCCAAAAACCTCAAAAAAAGAGTATTGGGGCGGTGAAATTCCGTGGTTGTCTGTTGTAGATTTCAATAACGATAACCGTTACGTTTCAAAAACAGAAAAAACAATAACCCAAGAGGGATTAAATAATTGTAGTTCTCGTTTGTTAGGAGAAAATGATATCATTTTGTCGGCACGTGGAACTGTTGGAGCTTTGGCTCAATTATCCAAACCGATGGCTTTCAACCAATCTTGTTATGGCATAAGAGCGAATGAGTTGGCAATTAATGACTATATCTATTACTTGCTAAAGCATTCTGTTTCTATACTAAAGAAAAACTCTTATGGATCTGTGTTTGACACAATCACAAGAGAGACATTTTCAAGGATAGAAATTCTTTTACCAGATCTGAAAACACAGAAGAGAATTTCTGCGGTTTTAGGCTCACTGGACAACAAAATTGAGCTTAATGAGAAGATAAATCAAAATTTAGAAGCTCAAGCACAGGCTATTTTTAAATCTTGGTTTGTTGACTTTGAACCGTTCGGCGGTAAAATGCCTGCAGGCTGGGGACAAGGATGTTTGTCAGATGTTCTAAGCGTCATAGAGAGTGGTTCACGCCCCAAAGGCGGTTCAGAATCATCGGGGGTTCCAAGTATAGGCGCAGAGAATATAGACGGTATCGGGCACTATGATTACAGTAAAGAGAAATATATAAATAGAGATTTTTTTCAAAACCTCCGCCATGGAAAAGTTAATTCTGGGGATATATTACTTTATAAAGATGGAGCATATGTTGGAAAAGTTTCAATGGCATTGAACGGTTTTCCGCATGAAATATGTGCTGTAAATGAGCATGTGTTTATTCTCCGCACCAATGAGCGATTGCCTTCTCAATCATATTTATATCTCTTTTTAGCACAACATAGTATAAGAAATAAAATTGCGACATTGGGTTCTGCAAAGGCAGCTCAGCCTGGAGTTAATCAAAGCGACATAAAAGGGATTGCATTAACAATTCCCAATAAAAGAACTATCCAAGCTTTTGAAAATATAGCATCAAGCCTTTTTTCCAAAATTGTCCAAAATTCAATTCAATCTCGCCGCTTATCCCAGCTTCGCGATACTCTGCTGCCGAAGCTGATGTCGGGGGAGATTGATGTCTCGGATGTGGCGGTGTAAATTACAATTTGTATGAGTATTTCGTTTTTGGCATAGTTTTGTTTTTCAAAACATAACAGAAACGGAAGAAAATATGAAAGAACAACTAATGAAAGAAATTCAACAGAGAATGAGCAATGCTTTGAACGACAGGCAAAGGGAACAGTTAAAAGCTGTTCTTTACCAATGCCTGCGCAACTACTCGGTCTCTGCCGTTAGCGACTCACAACGCGAAGATATATTAGAAAATAGCCGATTGTTGGATTTATTTTTGGCAGCAAAACGTGTTGAGGGATGTTCGGAAAAAACGCTTCATTACTATGGCGAAACAATACGCCGAATGTTTGGTATAGTAAAATTGAATGTAAGGGATATTTTTACGGAAAATTTGCGCATATATCTTGGTAAATACCAAGAAGAAAACAAGGTAAGTCGTGTTACCATTGACAACGTAAGGCGCATATTATCAAGCTTTTTTGCTTGGTTAGAAGATGAAGATTACATAGTAAAAAGCCCCGTTAGAAGAATCCATAAGGTGAAGACCGCAAAGATAATAAAAGAGGCTTTTACAGACGAAACCATAGAAATTTTAAGAGATACCTGTAATGAGGTAAGGAACCTTGCCATAGTTGAATTGTTGGATTCTTCGGGGATGCGTGTTGGCGAACTTGTAAAACTAAACAGAACCGATATAAATTTCAACGAACGTTCTTGTATTGTTTTTGGCAAAGGAAGCAGCGAGCGCGAAGTATATTTTGACGCCAGAACAAAAATTCACTTATGGCAATATTTGCATAATAGAACAGATGATAACCCCGCTTTGTTTGTTTCGCTACGCGCTCCGCACGAGCGAATTACAATAAGCGGAGTTGAACTTCTTTTAAGAAAACTTGGCAAAGCAGCAGCAATAGAAAACGTGCACCCGCACCGATTCCGCCGAACGCTTGCAACAAGAGCAATAGATAAAGGCATGCCCATAGAACAAGTTCAAAAACTTTTAGGACATGTAAAAATAGATACAACAATGCACTACGCATTAGTAAATCAAAGCAACGTGAAAATGTCACACAGGAGATTTGTAGCATGAAGAATGGTTGGCAATTGATTAAATTAGGTGAACTATGTGAACTAAATTATGGGAAAGCTCTTGTGGCAAAAGCAAGGAATTTCGGTAATGTCCCCGTTTATAGTTCAGCTGGTGTTATAGGGGTTCATAATGTACCAATTTGTGAGACAGAAGGAATTATAATAGGGAGAAAAGGTTCTGTTGGGACTGTCTACTATTCACCAGTTCCATTTTTTTGCATTGATACAGCCTTTTATATTAAGCCATCTGAAAAATATGATTTAAGATTTTTATATTATTTGTTGACGACATTAAACCTTAATAAATTAAACAGTGATAGCGCAGTCCCTGGATTGAATAGGTATAACGCTTATTCGCAAATATTTTATCTGCCACCTATATTCAAACAAAAAGAAATATCAATATTTTTATCAGAATTAGACAACAAGATTGAACTTAATGAGAAGATAAATCAAAATTTAGAAGCTCAAGCACAGGCTATTTTTAAATCTTGGTTTGTTGACTTTGAACCGTTCGGCGGTAAAATGCCTGCAGGCTGGGGACAAGGATGTTTGTCAGATGTTCTAAGCGTCATAGAGAGTGGTTCACGCCCCAAAGGCGGTTCAGAATCATCGGGGGTTCCAAGTATAGGCGCAGAGAATATAGACGGTATCGGGCACTATGATTACAGTAAAGAGAAATATATAAATAGAGATTTTTTTCAAAACCTCCGCCATGGAAAAGTTAATTCTGGGGATATATTACTTTATAAAGATGGAGCATATGTTGGAAAAGTTTCAATGGCATTGAACGGTTTTCCGCATGAAATATGTGCTGTAAATGAGCATGTGTTTATTCTCCGCACCAATGAGCGATTGCCTTCTCAATCATATTTATATCTCTTTTTAGCACAACATAGTATAAGAAATAAAATTGCGACATTGGGTTCTGCAAAGGCAGCTCAGCCTGGAGTTAATCAAAGCGACATAAAAGGGATTGCATTAACAATTCCCAATAAAAGAACTATCCAAGCTTTTGAAAATATAGCATCAAGCCTTTTTTCCAAAATTGTCCAAAATTCAATTCAATCTCGCCGCTTATCCCAGCTTCGCGATACTCTGCTGCCGAAGCTGATGTCGGGGGAGATTGATGTCTCGGATGTGGCGGTGTAAATTACAATTTGTATGAGTATATGTATTAACACAGTCAAACTTCGAAAATTGATAGAAATTACGCCGTCAATGGTGGATTTGTGTAAATACATAGAAGACGTAGAACAATTTGCCGAAACAAAGCCAAATATTGCGTTGGACTCAGCAAAATCTCTTTTAGAATCCCTTTCTAAAAGGTTTTTAGCAGATAGAAAAGTCATACAAGCAAAAGATAAAGATAACTTTCACCAAACAGTAAAGCAGGCAATAAGAGCTGCTGAAACAATAAAATCCATAAACGATACTTCGTCGCTTGAAAAACTCTTGTCTGGATTTTCTTCGATAGCGCAGGGAATCGGAGAGATGAGGAACAAATACGGCTTCTACTGTCATGGACGAGATACGCTTGACGAAAAAATACATCCGCTGTTGGCACATTTTGTTGTAAATTGCGCGTTGTCTATTTCAGCATTTATCTTAGATTTACATAAAAATGAACACTTGGTAAAACCTCGCTTAATTTATGATGACTATATTTTGTTTAACACTTATTTCGACAATGTGAGTGAAGAGTTAATGGTCGGAGATATATCGATTTCTCCAAGTAAAGCCTTGTTTTATGAAGATGAAGATGCGTATAGGGAAGAATTGAAAAAATTTTATGATGAAAAAGTTTTAACAATGCATGAATTTAAGACAAATTTTTCTGAAGAAAATGCATCGAAAATTATTCTATTTAAGGGTGCATTATCTGAAGAAGAGTTGGACGCAATAGATATTATTTTAAAGCAAAATTCGGATAAATATAACCTGTTTTCTGCAGATACGATAGAGCAAATGAAAGCCTTGTACTCTATTGAAAATGCGCCAAGAGGATATGAAGTAAAAAATTGAGGAACTGAAACTATGTCATACAAAGAAGAAAATTACGAAAATGCGATTATCCAACTTTTTGAAAAATTGGGATATGAACATGTATATGGTCCGGATATTGATAGAGATTATACCGACCCTTTGTATGGCGAAGAGCTGAGAACTTGTCTTAGTTCCATCAATCCTGATTTGCCGACAGAAGCTATAGACGAAGCCATTTATAAAATCCGAAATATAGACAATCAAGAGTTGATTTTGAAAAACTCTATTTTTACCGACTATCTACAAAACGGAATTGACGTTGCCTACATACTTAATGGCGAACAAAAATACGACAAAGTAAATCTTATTGACTATGTAAACATAGACAGGAACAGTTTTATTGTAGCTAATCAATGGACAATAGTTGAACGTTCCGAAAAAAGAGCCGACATAATTGTTTTTGTAAATGGCATACCACTTGTTGTGGTAGAGTTGAAGTCGCCATCAAGAGAGGAAACGGACGCTTCGGCGGCGTTTAGGCAGTTGAGAAACTACATGCAGGAAATTCCATCGCTGTTTGTATACAACGCCTTTTGCGTGATGAGCGACATGGCGCAAACAAAAGCAGGCACAATAACGGCCGGCGAAGACCGTTTCATGGAATGGAAGACTACGGACGGCTCTTACGAAACCACAAAATTTGCCGACTACAACACCTTTTTCATGGGGATATTCGAAAAGCACAGATTTTTGGATATTATAAAAAATTTTATTTGCTGCTGTTTTAATGAAAAGCAAGAAAAGGTAAAAATATTTGCGGCGTATCACCAATATTTCGCGGTAAACAAGGCAATAGAATCTACAATAAAGGCGACAAATTCAGACGGCAAGGCGGGCGTATTTTGGCATACGCAAGGTAGCGGCAAATCGTTCTCGATGGTTTTTTATGCCAACTTGCTACAACAAACTTTAAAAAATTCAACCATTGTTGTAATAACCGACAGAAACGACTTAGACAACCAGTTGTTTGGGCAGTTTTCGAGATGTGCTGATTTCCTAAGGCAAATTCCCATTCAAGCGGAAAGCCGAGAAAACCTAATTGATTTGTTGGCTGGGCGCGAAGCAAACGGTATCATTTTTACCACAATGCAAAAGTTCACGGAAACAGCAGGGCCGCTATCGCTACGCAAAAATATCATTGTTATGGCAGATGAAGCCCACCGCGGGCACTATGAAATAGAACGCATAGATCCAAAAACTGGAACGGTAAAAATAAGCACAGAAATTTTAATACGCAAAAGTCTTCCCCATGCAACATATATAGGATTTACAGGAACTCCTATTTCATCAAAAGACAAGAACACGCGCGAAGTTTTTGGCGATTATATAGATATTTACGACATGACGCAGGCCATCGAAGACGGCGCAACGCGCCCGGTATATTACGAAAGCCGAGTTGTGCACTTAAAGCTCGACAAGTCCGTAATGGACAAAATCGACCAAGAATACGACAAAATGGCGGAAATTGCCGAAGCCTATTCCATCGAGAAAAGCAAAAAAGAGCTTAGCAAGATGGAAAGTATTTTGGGCGCGGAACAGACCATAGACGCCTTATGCAACGACATTGTTTCGCACTACGAAGAAAACCGCGAAAAGCTGCTTACGGGTAAGGCGATGATTGTTGCCTATTCAAGAGAAATTGCGATGAAGATATATCGCAAAATTCTCTCGATACGACCGAACTGGACTGAAAAGCTGGCCGTTGTTATGACATCGGCAAACAACGACCCAGAAGACTGGAAACCTATTGTCGGGAACAAAGCGTATAAAGACGAACTCGGCAGAAAGTTTAAAGACAACAATTCGCCTTTAAAAATTGCGATTGTTGTTGATATGTGGCTTACTGGGTTTGATGTGCCGTCGCTTGCGACAATGTATGTGTATAAGCCAATGGCGGGTCACAATCTTATGCAGGCAATCGCCCGCGTAAATCGCGTATTCAAAGACAAAGAAGGCGGTTTGATTGTGGACTATGTCGGAATTGCCTCGGCTTTAAAACAGGCAATGAATGATTATACAAACCGCGACAAACAAAAATATGGCGATATGGATATAGGCAGTGCAGCCCTGCCACGTTTCATTGAAAAATTAACGGTTTGTAGGGAATTGTTCCACGGCTTTGATTACAGCAATTTCAAAACGGCATCTGACTACGACCGAGCACAGTTAATAATGGATGGCGTAAATTTTCTTTCGGATCCGCAAGAACCTGAAAGGAAGGAGCACTATTTAAAAGAAGCAATGTTGCTAAGGCAGGCGTTGTCGCTTTGTCGAAGCATTGTAAAACCAGAAGACCGTTTAGAGGCAGCCTTTTTTGAAGCGGTGAGAACATTGTTGACCCGCATTTCATCGAAACCGCATTACATTTCTTTAAAAGAAATCAACAAACGCATAAATGAACTATTGCGCCAAAGCATAAAAAGCGAAGGTGTTGTAAATTTGTTCTCAGATGTAAAAGAAGAGTTTTCGATTTTCGATCCTAAATTTTTAGCTGAGGTTGCAAAATTAAAGCAAAAAAACATTGCCGTAGAATTGTTGAAAAAATTGATAGCAGAACAAGTTTCGGTTTATCAAAGAACGAATGTTGTTAAGTCTCAAAAATTTTCCGAACTGTTGCAACGAACAATGAATGCCTATCTTAACGGATTACTTTCAAACGAGGAAGTAATCGAGGAACTATTAAAGATGGCAAAGGAAATTGTAAGCGCAAAAGAAAACGGGAATGCCTTGGGGCTATCAACTGAAGAAGTCGCTTTTTACGATGCCTTAGCTAAGCCACAAGCCGTAAAAGATGTTTATTCTAACGAAGAACTTGTTGCTATCACAAAGGAATTAACAGACGCTTTGCGGAAAAATAAAACTATAGATTGGCAAAGAAGACAAAACGCAAGAGCCCGTATGCGACTTCTTGTAAAACGCCTTTTGAAAAAATATAAATACCCGCCCGAAGGGCAGGAAGAAGCCCTAAATACCGTTATAGCCCAATGCGAAATGTGGACAGACAATAACGATATGGAAGAGCAGGAAAGCGCATAGAAATTTGAACAACTAAAACGAATAAAATATGGCAGAGGCGAAAGTTGGGTATGTATATATTTTGACCAATCCGAGTTTTAAGGAGGATTGGGTGAAAATCGGGAAGTCTGCGCGTCCTGTAGATGTGCGCTCTAAGGAGCTTGACAACACTGCCGTTCCGCTTCCGTTTGAAATTTATGCCGCGATAAAAACCTCCAAATTCAACGAGGTTGAAAAACTTGTCCACAAAACGATAGACCGTTTGACGGATTTGCGAATACGCCAAAATCGTGAATTTTTCAACGTTCCGCCGCAAGTCGCGTTCGACATTTTCAAAGACATCGCTTCGGCAGTGGAAGACGCTGAGCTTATCGAATACAAAAAAGGCGACGCTGATTCAACGGACGATGACTCCGACGAATGTCCACATGCAAGGCGAGGAAGGTTCAAGTTCAGTATGGTCGGCATAAAAATCGGCGAGAAAATCACGTTCATTCCGACGGGAACTGTCGTTACGGTTGCAAGCGACGACACTGTTGAATACGACGGGCGCATTTACAAACTTTCGCCGTTTGTTGGGACTTATATGCCTGCTAATAAGCGCAACACTTCTAACGCATATCAGGGAAGCAAATTCTTTTCATATAAAGGAAAAATATTGGATGATTTGAGAAAAGAAGCCGAAAATAGAAAATAAATGAATTATCGAGCATTCTATACTCGAAAAATATCTTGACTTTTTATTGATAATATATTGTTATTTGTAGCACAATAGGCAAATGAGTAATAGTATATTGTCAGTTGTTCGGAATAAAAATGCATCGACTTCGGAGATTATGAAGGTCGTGGCAGGGAATGTTCGCGCCATGCGTTTGGGGCGGAATATTTCACAAAAGGACTTTGCGTCAAAGGTTGGAATAGCCCTTCCGACGTACAGGCGGTTTGAATCCACCGGCGAGATTTCCCTGCGCAAATTAGTGGAAATTGCCAAGTTTTTCGACCTCGTAGGAGACATAAAAAATCTTTTTACGAAGCGCGAATATTCTTCGATTGAAGATGTAATAAAAGAAAAACCTAACAGGAAAAGAGCGTCTAAAAATGGATAAGAATTTTGTGGAGGTATGGCTTTCAAATTCGCTTGTAGGGCGCATTGCGCTGACGCCCGAAGGCCTTTGCGCGTTTGAGTATGACGCCGATTTCCTTGAAAACGGATTTTCAATTTCGCCGTATGTTCTGCCTCTTGAAAAAAAAGTCTTTATAGCCGATCGCGATCCGTTTGACGGCAATTTCGGCGTATTTGACGACTCTCTTCCCGACGGCTGGGGCACATTGCTACTCGATAGGTTTCTGAAAGAGCAAGGCAAGGATTTATCGAAGCTTTCCATTTTAGACAGGCTTTCGCTAATTGGCTCAAACGGGCGCGGAGCGTTGGAATATCGTCCAGACAACAGCTTTGCGGCAAACGCTCATTTTAAGGATTTCGACAAGATTTCATCGGCGTGCCAAAAGATTCTTGAAGAGAAGAAAATTGACAACGGCTCGCTTGAAGAAATTTACAAAAATGGCGGCTCGTCAGGCGGAGCCCGCCCAAAGGTATTTGCGCAGATTGACAGCAAGGAGTGGCTTGTGAAATTTAGGTCAAGCTATGACAAAAAGAATATCGGTGAAATCGAATACAAATACTCGCTGCTGGCAAAAGACTGCCAAATAGAAATGCCCGAAACGCGTTTGATAAACGGCAAATATTTTGCGGTTGAGCGTTTCGACAGAACGACGAATGGCCGCGTTCACACAATTTCGGCGTCGGGGCTTTTGAACGCATACTACCGCTTGCCGAACCTTGACTACACCGACTTGCTTGCCGTCTGCAAAGACCTCACAAAAGACCAAGCGCAGGTTGTGCAACTCTTCCGCAGAATGGTCTTCAATGTTCTGATTGGCAACAAAGACGACCACTCGAAAAATTTTGCGTTTCAATATAAAAACGGCGAATGGAAATTGTCGCCCGCCTACGATATGGTACCAAGTGCAGGGTTCAACGACATGCACACAACGTCCGTCAACGGGAAGGGAAATCCGAGCATGGACGACATTGTTGAAGTCGCAAAACAGGTTTCGATTTCGGAAAAGCTCGCAAAGAATATTTACAGCGAGATAAAGTCAATATTATCTAAAAATAATAAATAAAAATGTTGTGTATTTTTGTCTGGTGTGGTAGTATAGATACCATAGGGACAAAGGCATGATGATAAGCAAGACAAAGATATCAACTGACGGGTTTGAGAAATTCAAGATTACTCCTGAAATGGCGGAGATTTTTGAACTGCCGATGAAAGCGGTCGGGATTTGGGTCATCGTTCAGAAAAACGATTTTTACTATCGCTTGCGGAAGGTTCGTCTGGACGGCTATTTTGCATCTGACAAGTACAACAACCATCAGAAGATTTCCTGCAAGGTATGGGCTCAGATGTTTGGGGGTGAACGTTTCGCCAAGTTTGAATTTTCAAAGCTTTCTGTTCGCAAGCGCAGATGGGTGATATTTTTAATTGACGAGTTTTTGAAGATTCCAGAGCTACAGAAGGTCGTGGAAAATTTAGGGCATGACGAAGTCATACTGCGCATTCTTGACGATACTTCCGCGGATCGCGAAGGCGGCAAATTATACAGCTCCATTGAAAGCGCGATAGCTTATTGGACGCGCAATTACGGGAGGAATGAGGAATGAAAAATCTCCTAAAATACCGTCAAAATAAATGGTCAGAAATTGGTAAGGATATTTTTGTAAAAATGCGCAAAAATACGTATATTTTGATGGGTTTTAACGCTTATAAAATGCGTAAAAATACGCAAGAATTTTCAAAATCCTGCATTTGCAACATCACAAACATCAACAACATACAAAACCAAGAAAGCCCGAAAATGAATGCAAATAGAAGGAGATTAGGAAACGCTCGTTCTATCCGTTGAACTACAGGGGCGGGATAGGGTGATGATGAGACCACAAGGGGAGATTAAAGTCAACAATAATCCCGATATTGGCGAAGGGTAGTATCTTTTTATCCCTTTGTTATTTATTGTGTGTATTGTGCTTATTGAATATTGGATGTTGTATTTTCAACTTTGCACACGGCTGTTTTTTGTGGCTGTATTATTTTTTATTGGTCGGAGAAAAGGGTTGGAGTGGGTTTTTACACGCAAAAAAAAGGAGCAGTCTCAAAGGGCTTACTCCTGTTGCTTGCGGATGTGTTTTTGTCGGATTAGACGGTTTGGCGCGGTTTGAAGTATGCCTGTGCGTGATCGCAGACGGGGCATTTTTCGGGCGCGGTTCTGCCTATATAGATATGGCCGCAATTTGAGCATTCCCACTCGGTCTCGGTATCCTTTTTGAACACGGTTTCGTTCTTCACGTTTTCGAGCAATCTGCGGTAGCGTGCCTCGTGTTCTTTTTCAATCTTGCCGACCTCCTCGAAGAGTGTCGCGATTTTTCCGAATCCCTCCTCTCTCGCTTGCTCGGCGAAAGTCTTATACATATCGGTCCACTCGTAATTTTCGCCGAGGGCTGCGTCAAGCAGGTTTTCCGCCGTCGAATGCATTCCGTCGTGGAGCAATTTGAACCAGATTTTGGCGTGTTCCTTTTCGTTGTTTGCGGTTTCCTCGAAAATCGAAGCTATTTGGACGAACCCGTCCTTCTTAGCCTTCGAAGCGTAATAAGTGTATTTGTTGCGCGCCTGCGATTCGCCCGCGAATGCGGTTTGCAGGTTCTTTTCGGTTTTAGAGCCTTTCAATTCCATTTTATTTCCTTCGTGTTTTGGTTGTTTTTTTGGAAATCAAGTTTCTAGACGATGTTTTTTATCGCGCGGTTTTGCAATGTTTTTTTTGTGAAACTACCGAGGAATAAAACAGCACGGCGACAAAAAAACCGCCGAAAAACGGGTTAAAATTATAGAACGGAGAGGATGAGATTCGAACTCACGGTAGGGGTTTAAATCCCTACACCGGTTTAGCAAACCAGCGCAATCGGCCACTCTGCCACCTCTCCATTCTGTAAGCGCTTATAAGACACGAATAATACCGATTGTGCAAGAAAATTTTTCGCATCCCCGTTTTTTTTCGTTTTTTATTGAGTTCGGGGGCGGTTTTTGTTTCATGTGTCGGGGTTGGTTGTTATGCGTAGAAGGTTCACGATCCCGATTTTTCTGTTTGTTGCGGCACTTTGGTGTTGGGCGTTCGTTGTCGAGCCGTATGTTTTTCTTGTGCGGCGCGATGTCGAAGTTGTTCGAAACGGCTTCCCGTCGGGGTTCGAAAACCTGAAAATAGTCGTTGTAAGCGACACCCATTTCGGGCGCGGGTTTCATGAGCGGTGGCGGCTTGAACGCATTGTCGCGTCCGTCAACGCGTGCAATCCCGATGTGATTTTATTTTTGGGGGACTACACCAACGGTCACTTTTACCAGACTGCGGCGTCGGACGAAGACGTTGTCGAAGTGTTCTCGAAGTTCCGCGCAAAATACGGAAAGTATGCGATAATGGGCAACCACGACTCTATGGTGGGTATCGACGCTATGACGCGCAATCTTTCACGAGCGGGAATTGTCGTTCTACGCAATGCCTCGGCGAAATGCTCCACCGCATTCGGCGACTTCTATGTTGCGGGCATTGACGATCCGTTGTTTCAGGACTACTCATACTCTAAAACCCTCGCCGACGTTCCCGCAAACGCTCCGCTGATTTTTCTTGCCCACACGCCTTCGGTCGTCCGCGAAATCCCGCAACGCGCGGATTTCGTGTTGTCGGGGCACACGCACGGCGGGCAGATTCGCCTGCCGTTTGTCGGCAATGTATTTCCGCTGAAAAACGTTCCGCGCAAGCTTGTGTCGGGGCTTGCGGAATCGGGCGGGCATACGGTTTACGTCTCGCGCGGGCTGGGCACGAGCCGTTTGGCGGTGCGGTTTTTCTGTCCGCCCGAATTTACGGTTTTGAAAATTATTCCGAAAAAATAAAAGAGAGGTTGTGTTTATGGAGAAGTTGCGAATCGGAAATATCGGGCGTTTTTTATTTGCGGCAATGGCGGTTTTATCAGTTGTCGACGTCTCGGCGGCGCGCAGAAACTACTTTTTGGCCCCTACGTTTGACGCTGATTTCGATCTGCCAATCACCCGCGCCTCCGACTACCGCGACGAAATCGGCACGCGAAAATATCCGTGGAATATGTCCTTCAAGGACTGGTTTGAAGCTCCCTATGCAATGCCTATGCGCCGCTACGTTTTGGAGGATATGGGCGTTGTTCCGACAGTCGTCTATCTCGGGAACTTTGCCTCCAATCCCGTCGGCGGGCGTTCGCGCGGCGCGGCTATGGCAAGCAACGTGAATTTCGACTTGGGTGTGGACTTCGGCAAGCTCACGGGGCGCAAGGCGTTGGACGGATTTGCGCTCGGCAACGCGTGGTCGTGGCGTTTCGGCAACAACTTGTCGGCGGAGCGCGTCGGTAACAATTTTACGACGCAGCAGGTTTACGGGAATCCGACAATGCGTTTTCAGTCGCTGTTTCTCTCTTACAGAAAAACCGTTTGCGACGACTGGACTGTGTTCGTCAAGCTCGGGCGTTTTGCCGCCGGCGACAATTTCGCCACAAGTCCCATTTACTGGCTCTATCAGAACAACGCCTTCGACGGCAATCCCGTCGGGATTTTCAAGCAGCAGCGCATGAGTGCGTATCCCTCGGGGACATGGGCGGCGTATATGCGCGTCGACTACAAGGACAGACAATATTTCAAGGCGGGCGTTTACAAGATTTCTACCGACGAACAGGACTCGCCCCATCAGCACGGCTTGGACTGGTCGATTGGCGGCGAGGGGGTCAACGCCAATTTCGAGCTTGGCTGGAATTTCAACCACGACGGCAGCGGGAAGTCGCCCGCCAGCATTTCGGCAGGTATTGCCGCAGACTGGTACAATGTTCCGTATGTGCAGTCGACGACAATCGCGACCGATTTCAGCTATTCGCTCTATTTACAGGCGGATTATATGCTCATTAACCTCGGCGCGCCCAAGAGCGACGCCCCGAGAGGCTCTTACATTGTCCGCGACAGCGATTCCTACCGCGACCTGCGCGGCCTTATAATCTGGGGTGTGATTGAATACAATCCGAACTACGACACTGCCGAAATGCCGTTGTTTATAAATGGTGGATTGCTTTTCAATGCGCCGTTCGAGTCCCGCGCCGATGACGTTGTTTGTTTCGGCGCGGCTTACGGGTTATTTTCCGACAGGTTGACGACCTACAACAGCGGCTCGTATGAATTGGCGTTCGAGTTGAACTACAAATTTCAGGTGAACAAATTTTTCTTCTTGCAACCGAATGTCCAGTATATTGTGCACACGAATGGCGGGGAATACCCCGACGCGCTGGTGTTAGGACTTCAATTCGGCCTCAACCTCTAAAAACGAGCGAGGGCGTGCGCCTCTATTGCGAATTACATTCTAATAATGGGAAAACGGGTTTCAGAAACCCGTTTTTTTGTATTTAGATTCGCCATAGAGGCGCACTCGCGGCTAAAAGACGGTTTTATTTCGGACTTGCGACCAATCGGTCGCCGACGCCTCATAAAACGCGAATCCTGCCTCGAGCCTCGCCCGTTTTAGCCAGCACCCACGGTTATTCTAATCCGAAGAAATAATGCAAACGAAAGAGAGTAAAAAAAAGATTTTCCGAATGGGAAGATTTTATAGTTTCGAAAGAGACGCGGATTACTTCGTAATATCTGCTTTATCTCTCATTAAAGAAAAGCGGAACGAAGTTAAGCTTTTCCATTATTTTTCGGATTAGGGTAAACGTGTGAGCCGAAAAAACGCGCGAGGCGCGTGCCATAAAATCGCGGCTTTGCGAGCCGTAGCGTACTAAACGTAC
>ENA-OZMX01000083-OZMX01000083.1-human-gut-metagenome-genome-assembly--contig:-NODE-83-length-35239-cov-9.006025_pt1 | contig 35239 bp, 33 predicted proteins | sample MGYA00244192_ERZ653819 | MGnify/ENA primary metagenome ERZ653819 (study PRJEB26926, sample SAMN06164618) | human gut metagenome | biome: ENVO:00009003; feature: ENVO:2100002; material: ENVO:00002003... | reverse complement strand
GTCTGTGCATTAGCACTATCCCACCTTGAATTGGCGAAGCCAAGAGCTGAGCGACGATAGGAGCGTTCTAAAATCTAATAGCGTCTTTGTAGCACGCGCCTCGCACGTTTTAGCCGCAAAAATCTACGTCGGTTCTAACGCGAAAATAATGGAAAAAGTCTTTCCCATTCGGGAAATCCTTTTTTGTTTTTTTATGATAAGTCAAAGCGCATTGGCGAAGCCGAAGGGGGAAGGGCGGTTTATAGTGGTTTCTCTTGTGGCTATTATTTATACGCCACAATTCAATTTACGGTAGTAAAATCCGCCCTCGGGGGTTTACGCGGGAGTGTTTGTAGACATTACTTCAACAAATAGACAAAGGCGTAAATTGCCTTTGCAATTCGCCGCCACTTTCGAATATATAAAATCCTCGCTCTCCGTCGAGGGTTTTGCCTTCGCGCCGCTTTCAGAACTATGAAGAGTTTTGCTTTAATGAAGAGATAAAACGGGATATTGGCTGAAAGCCAATCCCGTGCCGCTTACCAAACTATAAAAAACTTTACTTTAACGGATAGTCAAAGCGCATTGGCTGAAAGCCAATCGCGCCGCTTGCCAAACTATAAAATATTTTGGAGAATGGGGAGGACGGGGTTGTCGGGTTCGCATTCGCTTATCATTTTTTCGATGACCGCTTTTGCTTGGTCGGGCTTGCCATTGCGTTTTAGCAGCGACGCATATATACGCCGCGCGTAGAACGTCCCGCCGATTTCCGACGCCCGCTCGAAAGTTCTTTCGGCGTCGGAAAACTGCTGGGCGGCAATTTCAATCTGCCCTTTTTGAATCAGCAAAAAGTAGTTGTCGGGCATTGCCGCGATTGCGTCGGAAAGGAACGCGAGCGCGATTTTCGCCTGACGCTTCCGCAACGCCTCCATTTTTTCGGGCGAGCGCAACCGCTCGGGAAGTTCGGCAAAAATCCAGTGCGGCGTATCGAAAGCGATAATGCTTGCGCCCTGCGTCCAAAAAGAAGTCATCGACGGGTCGAGCGCGCAGGCAAGCGACATTTGCGCAATGCATTTGGCGGAGTCCTTCCGCTCCCAACTGACGTAGCTTTTTATCCAGACGAAATCCGCAGCCAACGCCCTGTATCCGCCCAAAACCGCCAAAACCGAGCCGCCCCTGCCGACAACCTCCCTTACCGCCGCCGCCGAAACAGCCCCGTGCCCCGTTAAAGTTTCGACGCCGCGCTTAAACGGATACGCCGCCAAAGCCGCGACAATCACCGCCGCGACGATGAACGAGAAATTTCTGAAAAACGCCCTCAACATTTTCCGAAAAATCAGAAATCGCGCCTCGAATAGCAGAACGCCGCGCAGGCCGCAGCAGCAGCGCAATACACCATAGCGTAGCCGCAAATATGCGCCACCACGCGCCAATCGACATTGGCAAAAACGAACTTTTCGGCGCAATTAAAGAGATTGAAATCGGGAAGCAAAAACGCGGCGGCGGCGACCGCCCAATTCGAGTCCGCCCCGAGACCTACAACCGCCTCGCCCATGACCGAAGCGAACACGCACAAAAACGACACCGCCAGCGCGAACAAAAACGAGCCGCACAGCGAGCACACCGCAGCCGCCACCGCCGCGCACATACAAAGTTTCAGCCACTGGCAGACGCAGTAAAGCGCAAGACCCGCGTAATTGACCGGCACCGCGCCCGCCGTTTCCGCGCCGATAGCCGCCGCGCTTTCGGTCAAGGCAAGCGACACCGCCGCCGCCGCGAAAACCGCGGCAGCCCAGAGCCCCAGAGCCGCCGCGACACCGCAAAGCTTGCCCGCCACGAAATCGAAAACGCCCACGGGCTTAGACAAAAGCGTGATAATCGTCCTGTTTTCGACCTCCGCCGCGAACAGTCCGCACGCGAGCGCAACGGCGATAATCGCACCGAAAAAGTCGAACGCCCCCGAAGCGAAGTCGAACACAAACCGCGTCTGTTCGTGCCCCAAATCGAGCTTCAAAAACAGCCGCGACGCCGCCGCCAGCGCGAGCGCGAAAACCGCCGCAACCAGAATAAGCCGCTGCCGAAAGGATTCGCGCAATGCGTTAAATGCAATAATTTTTATCATTTTTTGATTGTAAGCCTGAAAAAATCCGAAAGTGAAATCCGCTCGCGCCCGCGCGAAATTTCCGCGACGCCCAGTTTTTGCGCGGCGGCCGAAATCCCGTCGAGTTTTGTTTTTTCGGCGGTGTCGAAAACCATTTGCGTGCGTCCGCGCACCGTCAGAAGCTCGTCGAGGGGGCCGCACGCGGCTATCGTCCCGCGCGAGAGCATTACAACCCTGTCGCACAACGCCTCGACATCGCCCGTCGAATGCGAGCACATCAAGACCGACTTGCCCCCAGCCTTCAACCTGCGCACAATTTCCGCCATATCGGCGGCACCCACGGGGTCGAGCCCCGAGACGGGCTCGTCCAAAATCACCAAATCGGGGTTGTGGACAATCGCCTGCGCAAGCCCCGCGCGTTGCAGCATTCCCTTTGAATAAAGCCCGACCTGCCTGTCGGCGGCGTCGCCGAGCCCGACCAAATCCAGAGTTTTCATCGCCGCGGTTTTCGACGCGTCCGCCGAAAGCCCCGAAAGCCGAGCGTAGAAGCGCACAAGCTCGAATCCCGTCAGAAACTTGTAGAAATAGGGGGTTTCTGGCAGATATCCGAGACGTGCCCTGCCGCGTTTGTCGAGGGGTTTGCCGAAAATCAGACACTCGCCCGCGCTCGGTTTTACCGCGCCCACGAGAATTTTTATCGTCGTCGATTTCCCCGCGCCGTTCGCGCCCACAAGCCCCAAAACCTCGTTGTTTTCGAGCGAAAACGAAACGCCGTCCAGTGCCTTCACCAAAATGCCGCGCACCCCGTAAGCGTAGTATTTTACGAGATTGCGGACTTCTATCGGCTTTTCGGACGCGCTCATAATTTTATCGTAAAGCCCTTGTATGAATCGGTCGTGTAATCGGCTTTTTCCGTCGAATGCTTAATGAAGCAGTCCATAACTTTTCCGATTTCCGCCACGAACGCGCGAACCTCCGATTCTTCGCCGACGGCGACTACACGCACGCGGCCGTCGTCGAGATTCTCCGCGAAGCCCGAAACATCGAAGCCCGCCGCAATCCGCGTCGTTTTGAATCTGAATCCGACGCCCTGAACGCGCCCTTCGAACCACACCTGCATTCGGAATTTTTCCATGCCTTCAATCATTTTAATTCCGCCAGAAAGTTCAAGTTTTTTGTGCCCTCCTTCCGCTTCGACACAAAAAAACTTGACTAATTTTCGCGCCGAAAATAGACAACCTACGTATGAAAACGGCAACAGCACTCACGATATTGGCGGCGCTTTGCGTCGCGGCAAACTCGGCAATGGCATACAAATTTCTCTTCACGGCGCACGAAAGCGGCGTTGTCGCCATCGCCGACGACAAAGGGAAAATCCACTGGTCGATTTCCGCCGACCACCCGCAGCGCGCCGATGTTTCCAAAGACGGCAAGCGCGTTTTTATAAGCGAGCTTAACGGCGCGAAAATGGTCGACATCGCAACAAAAAAGGTTTTGTGGCGTTACAAATGCCCCGCCGTCAGGTGGGACGGCGTCGAATCGGGCATAATAAAAAAGGGAATGCGCTTGCAGCTCCAAAATCCCGTCGCGCAGATTCTCGACAAGGACAGGTTTCTCGTCGGCAACGAAGGTATTGCGTCGCTTCTGGAAATCAACTCGCGCGGCGACGTTTTGAAAACCGTCAAGAGCGAATCGCTCAACCGCGTCAACCACGGCGAATTCCGTCTCGCCTCCAAGACCGACAAGGGCGAATACATCTTTCCGCTGTTGTCGTCGTCGCTGCTTACAATTTACGACAAGGACGGCAAGCAGGTGCGCCGAATCAAGACTCCCGACGGTGTTGTCAGCGCATCGTATCTCAAAGACGGCAATCTTTTGACGGGCGGAATTTTCGGCGTTGCGATTTACGACTTAGCCGACAAAATTGTGTGGTCTTTTACCTCCAAGGAATTGCAGAAGGCCTTGAAAACTGCCGAGCCTGTTATTATTTGCGATGTCAAGCCGCTTCCCAACGGGAACTATCTTTGCACGACATACGGCGACAAGCGTGTTCCGGACGTGCTTGAAATTTCGCCCAAGAAAGAGATTGTCAAAAAGATTGACTTCAAAAAGTATTCGTATTTTTCCGCCCTCCAACTCCTCTAAAAACCGCGAGGGCGCGTTTCTTTGGTGGTGGTGAATTTAAAAAATGTGGAAAGGCGTTCTTGCGAACGCCTTTTTTTGTAAATAAATTCACCACCAAAGAAACGCTCTCGGGCATCATTCGGTTTTTCTTCGGACTTGCGGACATTAGTCCGCCGACGCCTCGAAAAACGCGAATCCTGCCTCGAGCCTCGCGATTTTTAGCCCAAGAACTGATGTTTGTTCTAAGCCGTCCCGCTGGGCGTTTTTATGCGCTTGTGTGGGCGCTAAAAAAGCGGCTTCCGAGCTGGAAGCCGCCTTCTGAAAGTGGTGGCCAGAACTGGAATCGAACCAGTGACACAAGGATTTTCAGTCCTCCGCTCTACCAACTGAGCTATCTAGCCGTCAATTATTATTCGGGCATTCAAGTTGATTGTCGCAATCGAGTCAACTCTTTTTTCTTATAATCGCGTTTTTTTATATGTTTTTCAGCAATTCCCATTCGAGCGAACGTTCGAGCAATGCGTTTGTATCGGGGCTGCGTCCCATAAAGTTTTCGAATGCGGTCTCGGGACTTACGGTTTTGCCCACGCGCAGAATTTTATCGACGTAATCAGTCCCTGTTGTCGGGTTCAAAAGCCCCTCTTTTTTGAAGCGCGTGAAGGCGTCGGCGTCGAGCACTTCCGCCCACTTATAAGAGTAATATGCCGCCGCGTAGCCGCCTCCGAAAAGGTGTGTAAAGCGCGGCAGAATTGTCGGCACGGCGATTCCGTAATCGTGCGTGCAATCGGATATCGCCTGCTGCGCGGTTTTTTCGAGGTCGGGCGAATTGATGAATTTTTCGGGGCTTATGTGCATAAGCAAGTCGATTTTTGCGAACGATAGCTGGCGCATACACGCGATAGCCCCCCCGAATTTTTCCGAGCGTTTGAATTTCGCGAACATTTCGTCTGGGATTTTTTCGCCCGTTTTGTAATTTGTCGCGAAGATGTCCAAACACTGCTTGTCGGCGCACCAATTTTCCATCAATTGCGAGGGCAGTTCAACGAAGTCCCACGCCACTTCGCGCAGCGGAATTTCGCGGGCGTCCATAAGCATAAAATGGACGAGATGCCCGAATTCGTGAAACAGCGTGGCTGCGTCGTCGTAGGAGAGCAGGGCGGGCTTGCCGTCGCCGCCCTCGCTGAGGTTGCCCGCGATAACTCCGAGCGCGGGCTTGCCGTCTTCGGCGGGCGAAAGCATATCCATCCACGCTCCCGAGCGTTTCTGTCTGCGGGGGACGAAATCGGCGTAGAACTTCCCGAGCAGTTTCCCGTTGCGGCGAATGTCGAACAAAATCACGTCCGCACTCCACGCGTTTTGGTTGTCGGGCAGTTTTTCGATCTCCACGCCGAAGAGCGTTTTTGCGATTTTAAAAAGCCCCTCAACGACTTTTTCGAACGGCAGAAAGTCGCGCAGCTGTTCTGGGTCGAAATCGTATTTTTTGCGGCGCAGTTTTTCGGAATAGAACGCCGTCTGCCACGGCATAATGCGCTTGTTGCCGAGCGTGGCGGCGAACTCTTCCAGATTCCGCCATTCGGCGTCGAAGGCGGGGCGAAATTTTTTGCGCAAATCCTCGACGAATTCGAGCGCGGTTTTGCCGTCCTTTGCCATTCGGCGGGCGAGCGCGTAATCGGCGTAGTTTGCGAAGGAAAGCAGCTTCGCTTTCTCGTCGCGCAGCGCGAGCATTTTGACTATTATCGGGCGGTTGTCGAACTCGGGCGTCGTCGCTACCTCGGTTGCCGCACGCCACATTTTTTCGCGCAATGCGTCGTTTTCGGCGTAGTCCATAAACGGCGCGTAGGACGGTCTGTCGAGCGTGAAAACCCAGCCGCCAAGCCCGCGTTCCGACGCCGTTTTTTTCGCCACATCTCGGGCGTTTTGCGGCAGTCCCGCAAGCTGAGCCTCGTCCTCTATGTGGAGGGCGAACGCCTTTGTGCTGTCTAGTTCGTTCTCGCAAAATTTCTGTCCCGCAAGCGAAAGTTCCTTGTTGATTTCAAGCAGCCGCGCCTTTTTTTCGGGCGGAAGTTTTGCGCCCTCCTCCTCGAAATCTTTCAGCGTCTCCGAAAGCAGCAGAGCCTCCTCCTTGTCAAGTTGCGCGGCGGCGGGCGACGCGGCAAACGCCGATATTTTTTTGTAGAGATTTTCGTCGAGGGCAATCGACGAAAAAAAGTCGCTGACCTCGGGCATAAGCGCGTTCAGCGCGTCGCGCAGCCTGTCGGAAGTCATCACGTTTTCGAGGTGGTTCAGATACGACCACGGCGTGCCCAGCTTCTGTTCGGCGCGGTAAAGCGCGCGCACGCAGTTGTCGAAAGTAAGCTCCGATTCGGGCGTGTTTTTTATTCCCTCCACCCCGCGCTTAGCCTCGGCGAGAGCCGCGCGAATGTCGCTTTCGGCGCGTTCGGGTGTCATTGCCCGCCAGTTCGGCGGAATCTGTGTCTGTAAAAAGCCTTCGTTTTGCATAATAAAAAGTCGATATATTTTTTTTGAGTTTCCAGTCTATTCCGTTGTATTTATTAGACAACTTTTATTTTACTCCGAATCGGATTTTTCCGCCCGATTTCGCGCCACTCTCCGCCGACTTTCGCGGCATCGCGCTCGTTGGGAAAAGGTTCTTTCCTCCGCGTTTTGCTCGGGCGGATATTGGCGCGGGTGTGTCAAAATTTCGCGGTGCGTAGAGACGAAATTTCGCGTATCCGCCTTCCGAGCCCGACCCCGATATTTGCAAATCCCGCGCCGAAAGCGCGTTTCGGGCTAAACTCAACCCTCGCGACGCCGATAAAATTCTGGCACAGATTCTGCTACACACAAGGTATATGAACGAAATAAATCCTGACAACTTTACAGAAAAGAGCATTGAGGCTATCAACGGTGCAAGCGAAATCGCAAAGCAACGCCGCAACACCGAGATAACCCAAACACACTTGCTCGCCTCCCTTGTCTCGCAAGACTCGGGGATTGTCGGAGCCGTGATAGACAAACTCGGTTCCGACAAACGCTCCGCGCTTGAACTTGCCATCAGGCGCGAACTCGATGCGCTGCCCAAAGTGGACGGCTCGAACGCCTCGCCCTACATAAGCACGGGGCTTTCCTCGACAATCGAAGCGGCGCAATCAATCGCAAAACAGATGCGCGACGAATTTGTTTCGACCGAGCACCTCTTCCTTGCCGTTGTCGACGCCCCCGAAAGGCAGAAAATAGGCGATGTTTTCAGAAGCCTTCAAATCACGCATGCGGCTGTCGAGCAGACTGTCGTCGAAATGCGCGGCAACACGCACGTGAACTCGAAGAATCCCGAAGCGACATACGATGTCCTCGAAAAATACGGCTCCGACCTCGTCCAGCTTGCACGCAACGGCAAGCTCGACCCCGTCATCGGCCGCGATGAGGAAATAGGGCGCGTAATCCGCATTCTTTCGCGTAAGACGAAAAACAATCCCGTCCTCATCGGCGAACCGGGCGTCGGCAAAACTGCAATCGCCGAAGGGCTCGCCCAGCGCATCGTCCGCCGCGACGTTCCCGAAGGCCTCAAAGACAAAACAGTCTTCGCCCTCGATATGGGTTCGCTGATTGCGGGAGCAAAATACCGCGGCGAATTCGAGGAGCGTTTAAAGGCGGTTCTCAACAAAATTAGGGAATCCAACGGCAAAATAATCCTCTTTATCGACGAGCTCCACACCATTGTCGGCGCGGGGCGCACTGACGGTTCGCTCGACGCCTCCAACATGTTGAAGCCCATGCTTGCCCGCGGCGAACTGCGCTGCGTGGGCGCGACGACTCTCGACGAATACCGCCAATACATCGAAAAGGATCCCGCCCTTGAAAGGCGTTTCCAAAGCGTCTATGTGGGCGAGCCCGATGTCGAAACGAGTATTGCCATTTTGCGCGGGCTTAAAGAGCGTTTCGAAACCTACCACGGCGTCCAGATTCAGGATCACGCCCTCGTCGAAGCCGCCGAGCTCAGCGACCGCTACATTACGGGGCGCCAGCTCCCGGACAAGGCGATCGACCTCGTCGACGAAGCCTGTGCGCGCATAAAGACCCAGCTCGACTCTATGCCTACCGAGCTCGATATGCTTCTGCGCAAGCTCCGCCGCGCCGAAATCGAGCAACGCGCCCTCGAAAAGGAGAACGGCGACCCCGCGCGTCTTGCCGAAGTCCGCAAGGAACTCGAACAAATGCGCGAGCAATCCTCCGCCATGAAGGCGAAGTGGGAAGCCGAAAAGGAGGCCTCCAACAAGGCCTCGCAGTTGCGCGAAAAAATCGAGGCAGCGAAGCTCAAAATGGAGCGCGCCGAACGCGAATACGACCTCACTCAGGCAGCCGAAATCAAATACGGCGAGCTGCCAAAGCTCGAAGCCGAGCTTAAAAAGGCGGTCAGTGCGCGTTCCGACGAAAACGCAATGCTCAAAGAGAGTGTTTCCGCCGACGAAATCGCCGAGATTGTCGCCGAATGGACTGGCATCCCCGTCAAAAAGCTTCTCGAAAGCGACCGCGAGCGTCTTCTCAAACTTCCCGAGATTTTGCACAAGCGTGTAATCGGGCAAAACGAGGCAGTCGAGAGTGTCGCCAACGCCATCTTGCGCGCCCGCGCGGGCATAAAAGACCCACGCAGACCGAGCGGCACGTTTATGTTCCTCGGACCCACTGGGGTGGGCAAAACCGAGCTTGCCAAGGCTCTGAGTCAATCGCTTTTCAACACCGAAGACGGTCTTGTGCGTATCGATATGTCCGAATATATGGAAAAGCATTCGGTTGCGCGTTTGATTGGCGCGCCTCCGGGGTATGTCGGCTACGAGCAGGGCGGACAGCTCACCGAAGCCGTGCGTCGTCGTCCTTACAGTGTCGTGCTTTTCGACGAAATCGAGAAGGCGCACCCCGAAGTCCTCAACACGCTTTTGCAGGTTATGGACGACGGTATTTTGACCGACTCGCAAGGGCGCAAAGTCGACTTCAAGAACACTGTCATCATTATGACCTCCAACATCGGCGCGCGTTTCATCACTGATGCGCCCCTCGGCAAGGGCGGCGAGCTTTCCGACTCCGTCAAGGAGGCCGTTATGTCCGATGTCCGCCGCACGTTCAAGCCCGAATTCCTCAATCGTATTGACGACATCATTGTCTTCAAGGCGTTGCAGCTCGACGAGATTATACAAATTGTAAAGCTCCAAATCGAGCAGCTCAATATGCGCCTGAAAGAGCAGAACATAAAAATCGAGCTTACCAAAGGCGCGTATGAAAAACTTGCCGAAAAGGCGTATGATGTTGCCTATGGTGCGCGTCCCTTGAAGCGCACTATCAATACCCAGATTGAGAATCCTCTTGCCCGTGAAATCATTTCTGGCAAGTTGAAATCTGGCGACGTTCGCAAATTCACCGAAAAAGACATTTTGTAGACGTGCACCGGCGGAGGATTTGCCTGCGGCAAATTTTCCTCCTTTGTCAAACCCCTACATATTTTATATGACGTGCACCGGCGGAGGATTTGCCTGCGGCAAATTTTCCTCCTTTGTCAAACGCCTACATATTTTATATGAAGGGCACACTGGTGCGGGATTTGCCGAATGGCGAATATCCCGCTTTGGCAGACCCCTATGCGGACTCTTCTGTCTTTCTCTATTGTCTATACAAGCAAATACGGGATTGGTTAAGCAACCAATCCCGCTTTATTTTTTGCCGAAAAACTTCAATCAAATTTAGAGTGTCGAAAGAATGCGTTTTAGTTCTTCTTTTGAAGTCATACCGCAAGCCTTGATTCTCTCGCCGCGTTTAAAAAACAACACGGTCGGGACGGCGTTGACACCGTAACGTTCGGCTATTTCGGGGGCTTGGTCTACGTCGAGTTTACAAACCACCGCAGTGTCGCCGACTTCGTTCGCGAGGGCGTCCACCGTCGGGCCGAACATTCGGCACGGGCCACACCACGTCGCCCAAAAATCTACAAGCACGGGCTTGTCCGAGTTAATAACATTGTCGAAATTTTCTGCTGTCAGATGTATTAAAGCCATAGTTTATATTTTTTCGGATTTTTTTATTGTCGATTAAGGTGCGCAAAATTTTTTCTGCACACCCTACATTTCAAATACGATGAGAATTGCGAAAGCAACGCTCACGACGGCGGCGGCAAATTCCACCGCCAAAAAAGCAGAGGAAGCCGCGTTCGAGCGCGTATGTTCTACGGGCTGCGGCGTTGCGGGGCGAACTGCTGCGGGGCGCGCGGAAACCGCCACTGCGGGGTTGGGCGCGACAACGCGAGCCGCCGCGGGGGCCACCGCCGCTACTGTCGGCTTCGGGGCTTCCTGCAAAACGGCTTTCGGGGCTTCGGGAAGCACTGTTTTTGGGGCTTCGGGCAAAATGGCTTTCGAAGCTTCGGGAAGCACTGTTTTCGGGGCTTCGGGCAGAACCGTTTTCGGGGCTTCGGGCAAAATTGGGGATTGGTTTTCTTCTGGCATAATTATATAGTGTTTTGTTTTCGTTTGGCGGAACAATTTTGTCCTGCGTCCGCCACCCGCCGCGTTCGCTGTCTACGGCTCGGTGCGGCTCGGCTTCGGCAAATCCGCCTTTTTGTTGGTAATTTTTGTAAATCAAGTGACGTCAAAGTCAAGGCATTTTTGCGCGGTAGCCCCGATGCGGCTTTCCCAATTGCCACGTCCGCCCCGACGCGAACCTCTTTTGTCGAGATTTTTGTTTTTTGTGTTGATAAAGGCAGCGGATTTTCGAAAATCAAAAGAATGATTATCGACCCGGAAGTAAAAAATTCAGCCGAAAATATCAAAAAGCGTATCGGATATTTGTGGAGGTTTCTTTGACGTCCCCAAAAAACGCGAACAGATAGAAGGGCTTGAACGCACGATGGCTTTGCCGACTTTTTGGGACGACCAAACAAACGCCCAGAAAGTCGTGGGCGAACTGTCGCGTTTGAAATCGCTCGTCCAGCCGCAAATGGAGCTTAAAACGCGTGCCGAGGACTTGGCGGCTCTCTTCGAGCTTGCCGAAGAATCGGACGAAGACGATGCCCAGCTTGCTGCCGACTTGGCGTCCGAAACCGCCGCACTCGCCGAGTTCGTCGACAAAGTCGAAATCGAGTCGTTCCTCTGCGGCCCGCACGACAAGTGCAATGCAATCGTCACAATCCACGCGGGCGCGGGCGGCACCGAAAGCTGCGACTGGGCGGAAATGCTTCTGCGAATGTATATGCGCTGGGCGGAACGCCGCGGGTTCTCGGTTGAGCTTGAAGACGTTCAGGAGGGCGAAGAGGCTGGAATGTCGAAAGTCACATTCCGCATTGTCGGCGACAACGCCTACGGCTACGCAAAGGCGGAGCGCGGCGTCCACCGCCTTGTGCGCATAAGCCCGTTCGACTCAAACAAACGCCGCCACACATCGTTTGCCTCCGTCGATGTAATTGCCGAAATCGACGAAGACATCGATATGGACATCAAGGAGGAAGACCTGAAAATCGACACCTACCGTTCCAGCGGCAAGGGCGGCCAGCACGTCAACAAAACCGAGAGCGCGGTGCGCATAACGCATCTGCCTACGGGGATAGTCGTAGCCTGCCAGAACGAGCGTTCGCAGTTCAAAAACAAGGCGACCGCGATGAAAATTTTAAAGAGCCGCCTATACGAAAAACTGCTCGACCAAAAACGCTCCGAGATGGACAAATTCTACGGCGAGAAGGGCGAAATTTCGTGGGGCAACCAAATCCGCAGCTATGTTTTCCAACCCTACCAAATGGTCAAAGACCTGCGCACGGGCGCGGAAACGGGCAACTTGCAGGCGGTTATGGACGGCGATATCGACATCTTCATAAACGCATGGTTGCGCGCGGGCGGGCCGACTTCGCGCAACAAAAACTACCGACTCGAAGACGACGAATAATCCGCGCAACGCCCCGACTTCGAAAATTCCTCCCCGACCGCGCCAACGACAATCAACCGAAAATACACGCAACCCATAGCACCCCGAAAGGACTTTTAACATATGTTGGAATGGCAGATAAAACCCCTCGCCCGAAAATCGGCGGCGGGCAGCGACATCAAAGTCGGCGACACCGTCGTTTGCGCCGTGTTTTTGGACGCCGCGGGCAATTTGGACAGAGCCGACTTCCTCAAAAGCGAGTTTGACGAATCCAAAATTGCGGGGCGCGTAATCGGCAAGTGGGAACGCGTTGTCCGCGCGGCCTCCGACGAGGACGAAAAACTCGCCCGCAAAATGTCGCTTGCTTCGAGCGAAGACTTTTTCCTTTCGCTCTTCGACGAGAATTCGGCTGTCGAAACCGACGAGACCGACGTCGTAAAGCAAATGCTCGCGCTCCTGCTCGAACGCCGCCGCGTCTTGCGCGCAATGGGCAGGGCTTCGGGCGGAGTCCAGAAATACCTTCACGTTTCGACCAAACGCGTCTTCGAAGTCCCGCAGCGCGACCTCGACGAGGACTTAATCATTAAAATTCAATCCCAATTAGGAAATATTATTATATAACATTATGAAGCTCTGCAAAATTTTGACATTGTTCGCCGCGATTGTATCGGCCGCGCTTTGCGGCTGCTCGAAAAGCTCCGACACAAAACTCATAACATTCAACGTAGCCGCATTGAAGGGCGTAGACACCGGGCTTTCGCACACAACCGTCGTAATGCCGTTTTCGGGCACGCGCCTGATAATGAATACCGATACGGTGCTTTATAGCGGCGATGTCGAAAGCGTCTACGCCGCCGAAAACGCGATGCCCACGGGCGAAAAAATCTCGGGCTTCTACTTCGTTTTCGGCGCGAACGGCAAGCGCAAACTTGCAAACATCACCGCGTCGAATATCGGCTCCTACATGGTAATGCACTTCGGCGGCGTTCCCATGGGCTTGCGCATAATCGATACCGTAGTGGGCGACGGACGCCTTTTTGTTTGCAGCGAATTCGACGATTCCGAAAAGTCGATTCACGAAATCGTCGCCGAAATGAACGAGTCCATCAAAAAGGTCAACGAAATCAAATCCGATATGTAGTTAGCCATGACGGAGGGAAGGTTTTCATCGTTTTCGAAATCCGCGCGGTTTTCGGTTTTGCTTTGCGCCGCGCTCTCGGTATTGCCCGTTTCGGCGCTCGCCGACATCGTCTGGCCGACGCCGCTAAAAGACTTCGCTTTGGGGCGTCCGCCCGAGTCGTTTTTACAGCCGACAGTCAGCGGCAATTCCGTAAGCGGCGGTTTCGGAGACGTCCGCAACAACGGCTACAAATTTCACGAGGCAATCGACATTCGCCCCGAAAAGCGCGACCGTTACGGCGAGCCGCTCGACGACATCTACGCGGCAATGGACGGCGTCGTTGTCTGCGTCAACCGCGTAGCGGGCAACAGCGGCTACGGACGCTACGTCGTCCTCACCCATCCGAATGAGGACGTAGAAGTCTATACGCTCTACGCGCATATGTCTGACATCGCCGCGGGCATTTCCGTCGGCAAAAGCGTTTCGGCGGGCACGCGGCTCGGACAAATGGGGCGTTCGGCGTCGTATACAATCAGAAAGCCGCAGGCGCACCTGCACTTCGAAATCGGCCTGATGTCGAGCAAAAACTTCGACAAGTGGTATTACGGCTCGCGCAAGTTCAAAGACAAAAACCGCTTCGGCAACTACAACGGCATAAATCTCACGGGCTTCGACCCCCTCGACTTCTTTTACGCCGCGCGCGCGGGCAGGGTGGATTCGATGGCGGGCTATATCCAGAGCCTGCCCACGGCGTTTGTCGTTCGCGTCTACACAAAGGCGGTTCCCGATTTCGCAAAAATGTATCCAAAACTCGTGGATACCAAAGGCTCGGATTGCGGGTGGGACATTCATATGACGTGGTTCGGGCTTCCCCAGAAAATGGAGCGCATAAAAAATCCCGACCCCGCAAAGGCGGGCAGGCAGACAATCGAAATCGTCTCTTTCAATCCCGATGAAATAAAGCGCAAATGCCGCGTTATGGTGATTCAACGCGGCGGAAAAATCTTTGTAACAAACACTCTTATCGATACCGTCCGCAAGCTTTTTCCGTAAATAAAACTTGACAGACCCCGCGGACAGGTATACCCAACATTAGGGAAAATCAACCAGTATGAACAGTATAGACGAAAAATTCTTCCTGAACGCCGACGCGTTCTTCAACTCCAACGCGGGATACGCCCTTACTTACGACGACGTCTCGCTCGCGACCCAGTATTCGGAGGTTCTGCCGAGGGAAACGCGGCTCGATTCGTCTCTTTCGGATTCAATCGAACTGCCTGTGCCGATGATTTCCTCCGATATGGACACCGTGACCGAATCGACAATGGCAATCGCAATGGCGCGCAATGGCGGATTGGGTTTGCTTCACTGCAATATGTCGCAACAGGAACAGCTTTCGGAGGTTATCCGCGTTAAAAACTACATCCACGGACTCATTCAAGACCCGATTAAGGTATCTCCGGATATGTTCATCGGCGATGTTTTGGGTCTTGTAGCCGACAAAAATTTCCGTTTCCGCACATTCCCCGTCGTCGACGAAAACAACGTGCTCGTGGGGCTTCTCCCCGGAAGCATCGTCAAGGAAAGATACGCCGCCTTGCACGTATCGAAGGCCATGACAAAACGCGCCGACGTCTTCACCGTCCGCCAGCGCGACTTGGGCGCAGACCCAATCGGCGTCGCCGATGCGTTCTTCGACAAACATTTCGGCGTCCACAAGCTTTTGGTTGTCGACGACAACGACAAACTCTGCGGACTCTTCACCCTCAGCGATATCGAACGAATTTCGGAAGAGCGCAACCGCCAGCAGAAGAACACGCGCGACTCCAAATTCCGCCTGCGCGTGGGTGCATCGATAGCAATGATGCGCAAGCCCGACGGCTCGCTCGATTTTGAAAATATCCTCAACCACGTAGGCTCTATGGCCGACAAGGGCTTGGACGTTGCGGCGGTCTCGACGGCGCACGGCTTCACAAAGGGCGTCGGCGACACCGTCAGGGCAATCCGCAAGGCGTTTCCCGAGCTCACACTCATCGGCGGCAACGTCACAAACGCCGCGGGCGTCGAGTTCCTTGCCGAGTGCGGCGCGGACGCAATCAAAATCGGGCAGGGTCCGGGGTCGATTTGCACAACGCGCATCGTCGCGGGCGTCGGCATTCCGCAGCTTACCGCGCTTTACGTCTGTTCCACGCAGGCGCGCAAATTGGGCGTGCGCACAATCGCCGACGGCGGCATAACAAAGAGCGGCGATATGGTAAAGGCTCTGACGCTCGCCGATTGTATGATTTGCGGCGGACTCCTCGCGGGTTGCCCAGAAGCCCCCGGACAGATTATGGAAATCAACGGCAAGATGTATAAGCAGTATCGCGGTATGGGCAGCCTTTCGGCAATGAAGGCGGGAAGCGCGGCGCGCTACGGGCACGACATCAAAAACAAGACCGACAAAATCACAGCCGAGGGCGTCGAAGCCCTCAAAGAGGTTTCGGTTTCGGTCGACGATTTGCTCCGCCAGTTCGTCGGCGGTATCCAGAGCGGTATGGGCTACTTGGGCGCGAAAACGCTGCCCGAACTCCGCGCCAACGCCCGCTTTGCACGCCTTACGGGCGCGGGGCAGCGCGAAAGCTCGCCGCACGACGTCATCGAAGTCAAGCAGTCCTCGGCAAAATAAACGCCGCCCGCGCCGACGCTTCGGTTTCGCATTCATAGGTTGATTTTTCAAAAACTCCGCCCCGAAAACTTCGGGGCGGTTTTTTTATCTGACAAAAAAGCTCCCGCGAATCCAAGTCCCGAAAAATCCGCAAATAAAACGCGCGGGCGCATATAAAAAATTGACAAGCGCGCTCCGACCGACAACATCGTAGGCGAATATGAATTTTACAAAGACAATCCTCGTAGTTTTGGCGGCAATTTTCGTCATAGGCGGCTTCTACGTTATGACACTGTTTTCCCCCGGCGTGGTCGAAGACTCGACATTTATGTCCGTCGGTTCTGACAAGGAAAATTCCCAACTCCTGCTCGAATCCGAAAAACTCGAAAAGGAGTTTGAAGAAAAGTCCGTCAAGTTCGGCTACACCGAAACCGTAATGGAATTGCTTCGCAATGCAATAGTCTATCAGGAAGTCTATATCGACCGCGCCACCACGCGCGACCGCGCTCCCACCGAACGCCTCGTGCGCCTGCGTAAACGCCTCCAAAATATACAGGCAAAACCGCTTTCGGAACTTGTCGATTCCCTCGAAAAACAGGCGCAGGCAGCCGAGGCGGCGGAGGACATCGTCGAAGCTCAGAAACTTTATTCGGAGGCGTATTCGACACAGAATCAGATCAATCTCGAATGTCCGCTCTCGCAGTATAAGAGCGTCCAGCGCGCGCTCGCTTTCGATAACCGCGCAAACCTGATGAAGGCGCGCCCGATATGGCTCAAAAGCGTCGCCGCCGAAAAACGCGCAAAAGAGGCAATCGAGCTTCAAAATTGGGACGCCGCCCGCGACGAGTTCGAAAAGGCAATCGCCTTCCTAACCAAGATAAACTCCGAGTTTCCCAATTCCGCCTATACCGACTTTTCGCGCTTGCAGGGCTTGGACATAGAGCTTGAATCGCTCAAATCGGCGTCGCTTTACATGAAGCTCGAATCCGCCGTCAAAAAGGCGGAGCAGGCGAAATCGGAAAAGGATTTCCCCCTCGCTGCCGAGGCATACGGCGACGCCGTCGAGTATCAGCGCACCATAAACAAAATCTACCCGCGCAGCCGTCACGCTTCGGACGAAAATCTCGCCAAACTCGAACGCGAAAAGACCGACGCATTCAGCTGGGATTCCGCAAACGCAATCCTCGTTTTGGAGGCGCGTTTAAACGCTTTCATCAAAAAGGGCGACGTCAAGTCGGTGATGGAAATCTCGTCCAACCTGCTCAACAAAGCGGAGCAGTTCAAGGCCGATTACCCCAAAAGCGAGCTTATCAAGCAGAACATAATTTTGAAATTGCGCTACATAAACTTTATGGGCAGGGAAATGCCGCTCGTGCAGTCGCTCGTGCGCGACAATCTCCTGCCAGTCGGCGGCGGTGCGAAAATGCTCAAAACCGAGGTCGCGCAAAAACTCTACACACTTGTGATGAAGGAAAACCCCAGCCGCGAGTCCGACAACGAACTCAAACCCGTCGATTCCGTTTCATACGACGACGTCGAACGCTTTTGCACGCGTCTTTCGTGGCTCTTGGGCGAAACCGTCTCGTTGCCAACCGAGGCGCAGTTTGCCGCCGCAGTCGGTTCCATGCGCTACGCCGACTTGAACGAACTCTCTTGGAACAACCAAAATAGCGGCGGCGCGACCCACCCGGTCGCCACCAAAAAACCTAACGACAAAGGCTTCTTCGACCTCCTTGGTAACGTCGAGGAATTCACCCAGCGCAACCCCGATTCCGACACCGTTCTCGTGCTCGGCGGCGGCGCGCAAACCTCCACCGACGCTATTCTCGATATGGCAAAAAAGCGCGTCGACACCAAAACGCGAACCCGCACACTCGGTTTTAGAATCGTAGTAAAATAGGATTGCATATGAAAATTTATCCGGCAGTAGACATCAAGGACGGCAAGTGCGTGCGCTTGCGCAGGGGCGAGGCGGCGGACAAAACCGTCTACTTCGAAAATCCCGTCGACGCGGCAAAGTCGTTTCTCGACGCGGGTTCGAAGTTTATCCACGTCGTCGATTTGGACGGTGCATTCGGGGGCGCAATGGTGAACCTCAAAACAATTTCTGCAATCGCCGACTTGGGAATGTTCGTCGAACTCGGCGGAGGCATGCGCGACGAATCTGCCGTCAACGCCGCTTTCGACGCGGGTGTTTCGCGCGCAATAATCGGCACAAAAGCCTGCACAAACCCCGATTGGGCGATGTTGCTTGCTCAAAAATACGGCGAAAAAATCGCCGTGGGCATCGACGCCAAAGGCGGCAAAGTCGCCATAAGAGGCTGGGTCGAAGTTTCAGCAGCCGACGCCTACGAACTCGCAAAAACACTCGCTTCGGGCGGTGTTCGCACATTCGTATATACGGATATCGACACCGACGGAATGCTCACCGGCACAAACATTCCCGCACAGGAAAAAATGCTTCAAACACTTTCGGAGGACGGCGCAAAACTTATCGCTTCGGGCGGCGTGGCGTCAATTTCCGACGTAGAAAACCTCGCAAAACTCGCCGTAAAATACCCGAATCTCGACGGCGTAATAATCGGGAAGGCAATCTACGAGGGCAGAATCGACCTCAAACTCGCGCTTGCGGCAACGCGCTGATTTCCCATGGGCGAGAACATCGGAAACATCGAAATTCTTTCCGCCCATTGCCGCGACTACGAGTTGCTCGACAGCGGCGACAGGCAAAAACTCGAACGCTTCGGCGACATCATCGCCGTCCGCAGCGAGCCCAAGGCTTGGTGGGGCAGGTCGCGTCCCGAACTGTGGGGAAGAGCGGATTGCGTCTACGAAGACGAGTCGCGCGAAAAACGCTGGAATTTTTCCCGCAAAGTCCGCGCGCCCGTCCTCGATTTTGACGGCGTGAAATTCTGCGCAAAGTTTGCCGACGGCACAAAACACCTCGGCGTCTTCCCAGAACAACTACCGCATTGGCGTTATATTGCCGAAAGCGTAAAGAATAAGAAGACCGCCACGCCGCCGCGTTTGCTAAACCTCTTCGGCTACACGGGGGCTGCGACACTCTTTGCTGCCCGCGCGGGCTTCGAGCCAACCCACGTCGACGCATCGCGCCCGTCGGTCGAGTGGGCGCGCAAAAATCAGGAAATTTCGGGCTTGTCGGCGGCAAAAATCCGCTGGATTGTCGACGACGCCCTCAAATACGTCGCCCGCGAGTCGCGTCGCGGCGCAAAATACGACGCAATAGTCTTGGATCCTCCCGCTTTCGGGCGCGGGCCGAAGGGCGAGCTTTGGAAACTCGAAAAAATGCTCCCCCAGCTTTTGAAGTCCTGCCGCAGCGTCCTTTCCGACACCCCGCTTTTCGTGCTGATGACACTCTATTCAATCGACGCCTCCCCGATAATGGCGGGCAATATGCTGCGCGAATTTTTCGGCGACAGGGCAAAAAGCGTCTCTTTCGGCGAACTCGTTCTTTCGCCCGAAAAGAGCTATCCGTTGCCGCTTTCGCTCTGGGCGCGTTGCGAATTCTGATTCCGACATTTCCCCGCCGCGTTTTTGTTCGATTCATACGCAATAAAAATGTTGTGTTTTTACATCCGAGGGTATTAAATTAGACTCCCGTGTGAATAATGAGTAAAGCCGATTGCAAAAAAGCAACCTTTCCTGCAAAAGCCGACGTGCAAATAGATTCGGACGACATCGTTTTGCGCATTTCGGGGGATTGGAAACTCGGCGAGCCGCATCCGCTTTCGTCGGACGTCCTCGCCGAAATTCCGCCAACGGCAAAACGTCTCAGTTTTAAGGCGGACGCTTTGGGCACATACGATTCCTCCCTTATAGGGCTCGTCCTGAAAGTTTCAAGCGTCTTCCATTCGCGCGGCGCGGAGGTCGATTTTAAAACGCTTCCCGAGGGCATAGGTTCAATGCTCTACCTCGCAACGGCGGTCGCCTCGGCAAAGACGAAGAAAAACATACCGTATACAAATTTCGTAAACCTCGTCGGTACTCGCACAATCGATATGATTTCGTCCCTAAAACGTTGCATAACGTTTTTTGGCGATATCACAATAGCCCTTTTCAAACTGCTATTAGCGCGCGCGCGCCTGCGCAAAATCGACGTGCTTTCAATCGTCCAGAAATCGGGGCCCGAAGCGTTGCCGATTGTCGCGCTAATCAGCTTTCTCGTGGGGCTAATCTTGGCGTTTGTAGGCTCTATACAGCTTGCGAAATACGGCTCGGAAATCTTCGTCGCCGACTTGGTTGGCATTGCAATGGTTCGCGAAATGGGCGCAATGATGGTCGGCATCGTTATGAGCGGGCGCACGGGCGCGGCGTTCGCGGCGGAACTCGGTTCGATGAAAGTCAACGAGGAAATCTCCGCCTTCAAGACATTCGGAATATCCCCGATAGAATTTCTCGTGCTTCCGCGCATAATCGCGCTCGTGTGCATGTTCCCATTGCTTACGGTTTTTGCCGACGCGATCGGAATGCTCGGCGGACTCGTCATAGGCGTCGGAATGTTCGACATCAGCTACGAGCAATACATAAACCGCACTCTTGCCGCGCTCAATATCGTCCAGATTTCGACGGGCGTGGGCAAAAGCGTAATCTACGGCGTCATCGTCGCCTGCATAGGCTGCCGAATGGGGCTTGCCTGCGAGAACAGTTCAAGCGGCGTCGGCAGGGCGACAACTTCGAGCGTCGTCCAAAGTATAACGTGGATTATCGTAGCCGATGCGGTTTTCGCGGTAATTTTCACAATTTTCGACATATGAACACGCCCGACGCACACCCCAATCCAGCCGCCTGCGCAGCTTTCGCCGACCGCGCCAATCCAGCCGAACGCGATACCGACGCCCGAGCCGACGTTTTCAAAATCGAAAACCTCACAATGGCATACGACGATTACGTCGTTATGCAGGAGCTTAACTTCACCGTCAAAAAGGGCGAAATATTCTTCATTATGGGCGGCAGCGGTTGCGGCAAAAGCACCCTGCTCAGACATATGATAGGCTTGCTCGAACCCGCAAAGGGCGCAATCTATTACCGCGGCGAAAATTTTACCGACGCCAACGCCCTCCGCCGACAGCAAATCCTGCGCCAGTTCGGCGTGCTCTATCAGGGCGGTGCATTGTGGAGCTCAATGACTCTCGCCGAAAATATTCTTCTGCCCCTGCGCGAGTTTTCGAAAATCTCCGACGCCGAGGCTTCGGACATAGTAGATTTAAAGCTTTCGCTCGTCGGATTGCGCGGCTTCGGCGGCTTCTACCCGTCCGAAATCAGCGGCGGTATGGCAAAACGCGCGGGGCTTGCGCGCGCAATGGCACTCGACCCGAGTGTCCTGTTCTTCGACGAACCGAGCGCGGGGCTCGACCCGATTTCGTCCCACCGCCTCGACGAACTCATAGTGCAAATGCGCGATTGCCTCGGGGCTACAATCATCATCGTTTCACACGAACTCGCCAGCATTTTCGACATCGCCGACCGCGCCGTTTTTCTCGACGCCAAAACAAAGCGTCAGGCGGCAGTCGGCAATCCGCGTTGGCTGCGCGAACACGGCGACGCCAACGTGCGGACGTTTCTAAACCGCGGCGTCGACATCGCGGCGGCTTTCCCCGATGTTCCCGCGCAATCAACCGCCGCGCAACCCCCGCGGCAAGCGCGATAATCCGACAAAAGGAGATTAAAAAATATGAAAAACAGTGTAAATTCACTCGCAATCGGAATGTTCGTTCTGGGCGCGGCTTTGCTTTCGGTAGTCGCCGTGATTGTGTTCGGGGCTTCCAAATTTTTCGAAGACGACCAGATGTTCGCTTCGCGTTTCAACGAAACCGTGAACGGACTCGACGTCGGCGCGCCTGTCAAATTCAAGGGCGTAAAAATCGGCAAAGTCGAGCGTATCGCAATTTCGCATGACCGCGCCGTGCGCGACGCCAAAAACGACAAGGAAAGCAAAGTCGTCGTCTTCTATTCCGTCGATTTAAACCTCCTCAAACGCCGAATGCGCGACGCCGACGGATATTCGAACGACGACTGGATTCGCAACCAAATCAAGGAGGGGCTGCGCTCCAAACTGATGTATCAAAGTATCGTGACGGGTATGCTATACGTCGAACTCGACTACTTCGCCCAGCCCGATGCGGACATAAAAATCTTAGAAACCCCGCGCTTTATCGGCATCCCGAGCGAGTCCTCCGGTTTGGCGGAACTCGTAAAATCAATGCAGGATTCCATCACTTCAATCGCTAAAATCGACTTCCGCGCCCTCTTCGAAAACGCCAATACCCTCATCGTAAACCTCAATAAAAAGGTGGAGGAAATCGACGCCAAAAAACTCAACGCCTCCGCAGCGGATTTCCTCGACAACGCGACCGCATTGACGCGCACGGCGGATTCCACCCTCAAAAACGCCGACACGAAACTCGCCGACGTCTCCGCCGACTTGCGGCAGACCCTCGCGCATCTGGACAAAATTCTCGCGAACGTAGATTCCATAACTTCGCCCGATTCCCAAATGCGCTTCGAACTCGCCGTTCTCATAAAATCGCTCAACGTCTCGCTCAATTCCATAACAAACCTCACAGAGTACTTGCAGCGCAATCCGAGCGCGCTGCTCACGGGCAAGTCCACATTTAAATCAAAGTTAAAATAGTATGAAATATTTGAAATTATCTGCAATCATTTCGACGTGCGCCCTTTTGTGCGGCTGCTTTTCCGACCTCCTCGCCCCGCGCGAAGACCCCACTCAGTTCTACATTCTCGATTCAGTTCCCGAGCAAACCGCCTATAAATGCCCCGTCGACGCCGTCTCGCTCTCCGCGGTTGCCGTGCCCGCATACTTCAACAAGCCGCAAATCGTCTCAGCAGGCGATGGCGCGGAAGTCGAACTGTCCGAGTTCCACCGCTGGGCGGAGTCTCCCGAAAGCCTCCTCGCCCGTAATTTCGCGAAGTGTCTCGGCGCGAACCTCTCGGGCTCGCAGGTCTTTGTCTACCCCGATTTACCGCCGTATACGCTCGAAAAAGTCTGCGTCTTGCGCATCTATATTTCGGAGTGCCTCGGCAAAATCGGCGGTGAATTCAAGTTTTCCGGACGCTGCGTTGCCGCGCTTCGCGGCGGCAAAAATTCCGTAATCGTCCCGTTCTCGAAGACCGTTTCGGCGGGCGAGGGCTACAACGGCTACGTCGCCGCAATCGCAAAGTGCGCAGCGGAGGTCTCCGCCGATATCGCTAAATCAATTTCAAATATAAAATAATAAAAGAAGGACAAGTAATGAAAAGTGTATTGATGTTTTCGGGACAGGGCGCGCAGAGCGTCGGAATGGCAAAAACTCTCTACGAAAATTTCGAGTCGGTCAGGGAGCTCTTCGACCGCGCCGACGAAACATTGGGCTTCAAACTTTCGAAAATCTGCTTCGAAGGCCCTTCAAGCGAGCTCACCAAAACAAACGTCTGCCAGCCCGCACTGTTCCTCCACGGCTTCGCGGTGCTCGAAGTCCTGCGCCAAAGGGGAATGCTCGGCGACGTTGTCGCCGCAATCGGGCTTTCGCTCGGCGAACTCACCGCGCACGCATTCGCGGGCACATACTCCTTCGAAACGGGGCTTAAAATCGTCGAGGAACGCGGACGCCTAATGCAGGCTGCCTGCGACGCCTCCGACGGCGCAATGGCAAGCTTCATCGGCGGTTCGGTCGAAAAAGTCGCCGAGTATTGCAAAGAGTTCGACGTCGATATGTCGAACCTCAACTGCCCCGGGCAGATTGTAATTTCGGGCGAGTCCGCAAAAATCGCCGCCGCGGTTGCCGCCGCAAAAGAGCGCAAGGATTTCAAAATCGTCGTCCCGCTCAAAGTCGCGGGTGCATACCATAGCCGGCTTATGAAGCCCGCGCAAATCGGCTTCGAAAAATTCCTTTCAAACATCGAATTTAAAACGCCGCAGGTTAAAGTTTTCACAAACGTCACGGGTGCGGAAGTCTCCGACCCGAACGAAATCAAGCAAATGCTCGTCCGACAGGTCGTCAGCACCGTCCGTTGGGAGGATTGCGTCCGCGCCGCGGCTTCTCTCGGCGCAGACCAGTTCTACGAATGCGGCCCCGGCGGCGTCTTGGGCGGAATGTGCAAGCGTATCGACAAGGCCTTAAACGTAAAAAGCCTTGCCGAATTGCCCGATTTCGGCGCGTAACCCGACCGCGATGAAAATCCCGCCGCTGGCGTTTTTATGCGCTGCGGGTTTCGAATTGAAAAATATTATGCTCTATCGAACATTGATATTTTTTATATTAGCGTTTTTTGCGGGTTCGGCTTTCTCCGCGCCCGAAATATCGCCGTCGATGTTCGAGCAGAGCCTCGATAGAACATTATATTCGCAGCGCGGCGCGGCGTTGCGCGTTTGCTATTCGTCGTTCAAAGTCCTCAAATACACGCGCGTAATGAAGCTCGACTTGCCGACTTCGTTCCGCCTTTACAACTTGCGACTCTTCGTCTACGCCCAAAATATAACCGACGCGGAGCTTGCTTACGCCAAAACCCAAGTTCCGTTTTCAGTCTCCGCCTCGCCGTTTACGCTCACGATAAAGGGCAAGATAAACACACTGACAATAAAAGCCGACGAGGCATTTTTGACGCCGCTAAACACCGTTTCGCTCAAAGGCGGCGTGCGCGTAATTTCCGACACCAAAACCGTAAACGTCGGCGAAACCGCCTCGCTCGAATTGCGCGACCGTCTCCTTTACCTCTCATTCGCAACCCGCAAAATTGCCTTCAAGTTCTAAATATTTTATATTTTCGGAAGGGGCGGCGATTGGCTCTGCCAATACGCTTTGCCCCGCTGGGCGGGTTTCCATTGTTTCGGAAGTGGCGGCGATTGCCAAAGGCAATTCCGCCTTTGACTATTTATAAAAGTAAAAAAAGGATTTCCTGCATAGGAAAGACTTTTGGGGTTATTTTCTCGGCTGAGAACCAGCTTTATGTTGTAAAACGGGCGAGGCGCGTGCTACAAAGACGTAGTTAGATTTTAGCCCGCTCCTATCGTCGCTCAGCTCTTGGCTTCGCCAATTCAAGGAGGGATAGTGCTGTTGCACAGACCTCCCGAGGAAACCGTCTTTTAGCTGCGAGTGCGCCTCCGGGGCAAATTTAATAATCAAAAAAAGGTTTTCCGTTTGGAAAACCTTTCAGCATTATAAAAATAAATTTTGCCCCAGAGGCGCACGTCCTCGCCCGTTTTTTTAGAAGGTTTTTTTGTCAAGCCCGATATGCTTTTCAATGTCCTTCACACGGTCGAAAAGCTCGGGGATGTGCCCGATGAGCGCGTCAATCTTGTGCGCGCGCAAATACGGACGCGGCGGCGTTCCGCGCACGGCATAGGGCTTACCCTTGGGGTGGTCGGGCGGGGGCGTAATGTCGCCGTTGACGCCGCTTTGCCCGCCAATCATAACGCCGTCGGCAATCTTGATGTGCCCCGCAACGCCGACTTGCCCGCCCAAGACGGCATAGTTGCCAATACTCGTGCTGCCCGCAATGCCGACTTGCGAAACCAAAATCGCCTTCTGCCCGATGTGGACATTGTGCCCGATCTGGACGAGATTGTCGATTTTCGAACCGTTGCCGATAAGCGTTTTGTCGAAACGGGCGCGGTCAATGCAGGTGTTCGCGCCTATTTCGACATCGTCCTCCAAAACGACTTTCCCCGTTTGCGGAACTTTGACGTGCACGCCGTTTACAAACTCGTAACCGAAGCCGTCCGAGCCGAGCACGACGCCCGGTTGCAGGCGAACGCGCCTGCCGAGCTCGCAGTAGTCCATAATGACGGCATTGGGCATAATATACGACTTCTCGCCGATTTTTACGAATCTGCCCACATAGACATTGCCAAGCAGCACTGCATTGTCGCCGATAACCGCGCCTTCGCAAACGGTGCAGTTCGGACCGACAAACACATTCGCGCCCAACTTTGCCGACGGGTCGATAACCGCGCTCGGGTGAATTTGCGGTTTAAGCTCGGGCCATAAAACCTTTTCGACAATCGCCCCGAGCTTTGCAAGCTCCGCCGAGGGATTGTCCACCCAAATCACGGTCGAGTTCGGGGGTAGGTCGCCTTTGTATTTGCGCGGAAGAAGCACCGCACCCGCCTTCGTGTGCGGAACTTCCGCCGAGTACTTCGCGTTGCCGAGGAACGACAGGTCGTGCTCCGCGGCCTTATCGAGACTCGCAATCGACGCCACTTCCACAGACGCGTCGCCCTGAATCTCGGCATTTTCGAATATTTTTACAATTTCGCTTACTGGATATTTCATAATAAAAATTATTGTTGCTTGTAGTCGACGCGCGAGTGCAGCATATTAAGCATTGTAAGCGCCACCGTTTTCTTGATAACAGAAATCTGCTTGACCGTAATCGGGCATTCGTCGAATTGCCCGTCCGTCATCTTGCCGTTTACGATTGCCTCCACGAGCGAGTCTATCCCGTGCTTTGTCACTTTTTTCATCGAGCGCGACGCAGCCTCGCAGGAGTCCGCAATCATAATAATCGCATTTTCGACCGTCTGCGGCTTTTCGCCTTCGTGCCGATACGTGCTTTCCTCGATGCCCTCTTCGCGCAAAATCCTGTCGAGGTCTTCGCGGTTGATGTTGTTGCAGCCCGCGATTTTTTTCGCCTTATTGAAGAAATACGAAATTATCGACGTTCCGTGATGCTGGCTGATGGCGTCTATTATCTGGCGCGGCATCTTTTCGACCTCCGCCTTCGCAATGCCGTCGGTTACGTGGTTTTTGATGATGAGAGCACTCATCGACGGATTCTGCTCGTCGTGCGGATTCTGCCCGCCCTGGTTTTCCGAGAAAAACTCGGGCTTCGAAAGCTTGCCGATGTCGTGATACAACGCGCCCACGCGGCAGACCATGGAATTCACCTTGACAGCCTGCGCGGCGGCTTCTGCAATGTAGGAGACCATAACACTGTGGTGGTAAGTTCCGGGGGCTACAATTTGCAGCGTTTTAAGCAGATTCGCCTTCTTGTTGTTGAGGTCGGTGTAGTCGAGCAGGGAGATGTTCGAGTTGCACTTGAAGACCGCCTCAATCATCGGCAGCAATGCCAGCGCGATCAGACTCGTCAGAAGCCCGCCCACGACAGTCGCCAACGCCTGCTCGCCGACAAACAACAGCGGAAATCCCATACAAATGTCCATAACCGCGGCGACCGCCGCCACAAACAAGCCGTAGACAAGCCCCGAAAGAATCACGCGATAGCGGTTTGTAGCCCCCGCGCACAAGTAAATCGCCACGAGCGACGCCGTCAAACTCAGCACGAAAAACGGCACGCTTTCGGACATCATAAGCGCGGCCAACGCCGAAACCATAATCGACATAATAAAGCCCAGATACGCCCCGAAAAGCAGCACCTGTATAATCGGGCCCAAAAACAGCGGAGTGGCAAACGTAATAATTTGCAATGCCGTAAAATTGTCGCTCCAATTTTCTGTGTTCGTAGCCCCGATAACAAAACGTTCCGCAAGCAGATTCAAAACAAGCAGCGTGCAGAAAATGCAGACCGTGCGCGGCTTTTTGTTGCGCTGGGTTTTGCTGATTATTATAAACAGCGCGCCCATAGTCGTTAAAAGCAGACACACCAAAAAGTTAATGTAAAGCGGAATGTTGTTGATGTCGCCTTCGCCGCGTTTGAGGATTTCGGCTTTGTAAGCGCGCAGTTTTTCCTTCGTAAGCGGCGCGTTCAGCGACTCCGAGTCCGCGAGCGTCTCGCCTTCGCGGATTCGAACGCTCACGGGCTGGACTTCCGCCCGCGCCGCGTCGCGCAACTGTTTTGTTTTTTCTGCGTCGAATTCAATGTTCGGGGTTATGCATTGGCGGAATATTCTGTAAAGTGCGGAGGAGAGCTTCTGCTGCGTCTCGACATTTTTGAGCCTCGCGTGAAGTTCCCGCGCGGCGGTCGAAACGCTTGCGGCGTGCTTCGCCGTCTCGACATTGACATTCGACGACGGATTCAGCCATTGGTTCGCGTCGGCAAAAACCTTGTCGTCGTCCTGATAAACGCCGTCTGAGAGAATGTTGCGGACATAGAAAATCGCCCGCCCGAAAAGTTCCTCGCGCGACTTCTCGCTCGTTTCGGAGTATATCAACTCGATGTCCGCGGGGGGGATTTCGAAGAGCGTCGACTTGCGCAGCGTCGCCGCAATCTCGTCCAAGAACGCGGCGGTTTTACCCGACTTCACGCTTTCCTCATACCCCGCCTGATTCGAGTTGAAAAACGCCAGCAGCTTGTTTTTAAGCTCCGTTGCGTTTTTGAGCGAGTGCTCGTTTATCTTGTAGCGCAGCGGAATCCGCTCTGCGTTGAGATCGCGCCGCTGCTGCGTGAGAATGTCGCTTTTATAGGAAAAATCTATGGTCGAGACAATGTGCACTTGCGCGCTCTTGCTGACGGCCATATTCGGAATTACGGGCGCGCGACCCACAAAACAAATCAGATACGCAACCACCGCCATGGCAAGCACCGTTGCAGCGACAAACAAAAATTTTCCCTTTTGCGCGGTTGCGGAGTTTAAAAGCGGGTCGGCTATCTGTTTTTTAGCGCGTTGAAGTCTGTAATTTTCAAGCATTTTCTTTTAACGATTTTTGATACGCCTCGATGATTTTTGTCACGAGTCTGTGGCGGACGACATCGCCCGCGTCGAATTTGAAAAGTTTGATTCCGTCAATGCCATCGAGAATTTCGAGCGCGTCTTTAAGCCCCGATTTTTTGTTGCGGGGCAGGTCGATCTGCGTGATGTCGCCGGTAATAATCATTCTCGAATTTTCCCCGAGTCGCGTCAGGAACATCATCATCTGTTCCATAGTCGTGTTTTGCGCCTCGTCGAGAATCACGAAAGAGTTTGCCAGCGTCCGCCCGCGCATATACGCAAGCGGGGCAATTTCTATAACGTCGCGCTCGATGAGCTTCGCGGTTTCCTCCGCGCCGAGCATATCGAACATTGCGTCGTAAAGCGGGCGCAAATACGGCAGCAGCTTTTCCTGCAAATCCCCCGGCAGAAATCCGAGAGCCTCGCCCGCTTCGACGGCGGGGCGCGTAAGTATGATCTTGTCGATTTCCTTTTCCTGCAACGCCTTCAAAGCCGCGGCTACCGCCAGATACGTCTTGCCCGTCCCCGCGGGGCCGACACCGAAAACGATGTCGTTTTTGGCTATGAATTTCAGATATTTTTTCTGGTTGATGTTTTTCGGGACAATGCTCTTGCGTTTGAGGTTTATGACAATCGGATTGTCGAAGACCTGCAAAATTTCTTCGAGCTTTCCCGAGGTAGCGCGCGCGAGCATATTCCTGAAATCGGGCGTGCGAATCCTGATTCCCTGTTTGCGCGCATTCGCGAGCGTGTCGAAAAACCGCGCCGCGTCTTCGACCCTTCCGCCGTCGCCTTCAAAGCGAATCCAGCCGTCGCGCGTAGTGATTGTTATGCCGAATTTTTGCTGTGCAAGCTCGATGTTTTCGTATTGGTTGCCGTAGGCTTCGGCAAGCTGCATGGGGTTGTCGTATGACAGAATTTTTTCCATAGTTAGAAATCGGCAATTACGCCTTGTCGACAAATTCCGAAAGTTTTTTCCAGAGCGCGTCCATCGCCTGCGGCAGAACGCGGGTGTCGGCAATCACGGGCATAAAATTCGTGTCTCCGTCCCAGCGGGGCACGACGTGGCAGTGCAGGTGACGCGGAATCCCCGCGCCCGCCTTCGCGCCCAGATTGAACCCGACATTGAATGCGTCGGGCTTCATCGCAAGCCGCAGAATGCGCTTTGCCTTGATTACCGCGTCGAAAAATTCCGACTTCTCTTCGCCCTCCAAAAGCTCGATGTCGGCAACCTCCCTCAGCGGAAGCACAAGCAGGTGTCCGCAGTTGTAGGGGAACTTGTTCATCACGATGAACGAAAATCTGCCGCGCCAGAGAATGTGGAATTTCCCGAAGTCCGATTCGGGCGCGGAGGCCATTTCCAAAAACGGGTTGGCGTCGCCCTTGACTTGACTGTCTGTTTTCGGTGCTTCAATATACGGAATGCGCCAGTAAGAGTGTAGTCTTTCCATTTGCCTTAGAATTCAATACGATACCCCGTTTTTGTCAACCCATATCGCCCCACATCTGCCGAGTCTTTTGACGGACTTTTTGCGCAAAAATTACTCTTTCAACCCCATCCCGCATGCATTACAAAGAATACCTCGGCATGCCGCCGCATATTTCACATTTTACCCCGTAAAGCGAGGCGAGATTTTCCGCCGTCAACACCTCCGCCGTCTTTCCGTCCGCAAAAACGCGCCCGTCTTTGAGCATTAAAACCGAGTCCGCAAAGTCGGCGGCAATGTGCGCCGAGTGCGCAACAACAACACACGCAGCCCCGCACTCGCAAAGCCTCTTGCAAAGCCGACATCCCAGCAGCTCGTGCAGAGGGTCGAGATTCGCGGCGGGCTCGTCAAGCAGCAGAACCTTACCTTCGGGGGCGTCCATAATCTGTGCCGCCGCCCGCGCCAAATGAACGCGTCTGCGCTCTCCGCCCGAAAGCTCCGCGCAGCTGCGCTTTTCGAACCCCTCCAAGCCTACTTCCGCCAGCGCGGCGCGGGCAATGCTTTTTGTCTTTTCGTCCACACCCCAAAAGCCCGACATCGCAAACCGCCCCAGACATACGGTTTCGAGCACCGAATAGTCGAAATCCGCGGGCGTCTCCTGTTCGAGCACCGCCCGCTTCGCCGCCAATTCGCGCACGGAGAACTTGCCAAGCCCGATTCCTCCAAGCGACACCGCACCCGACGCCGGCTTTTCATAGCCGCCCAAAATCTTCACGAGCGTGCTCTTGCCCGAGCCGTTCGCCCCCAGAATCACAGTCAGCTTTCCCGCGGCGAATTCCGCCGAGACCCCGCGCAAAACTTCGCGGTTTTTGTAGCTAAAACAAATGTTTTCGGCTTTAAGCATCGTTGCGCCTCAGCTTCAAAACATACACGAAAAACGGCGCGCCCAAAATCGCAGTAATTACGCCGATCGGCATGGGGTCGAACGGCGCGGCGGCGTGCGCAAACGCGTCGGCGGCAACCACCAAGGCGGCTCCGAGCGCGACCGCAACGGGCATACACCTTCGATTGTCCGACCCGCATAAAATCCGCGCAACGTGGGGTATTATAAGCCCCACAAACCCGATGATTCCGCAAATCGCCACGCTCGCGGCAGTAGTCGCAACGCTCGCGAGCATAACGATTGCCCGCACGCGCTGCACGTTCACACCCACATTGAACGCTTGGGAGTCTCCGAGCATCATGGCATTGAGATTCTTCGCCTGCATAAGCGTCACAATCCACATTGGCAGCGACACCGCAAAACAAATTCCCACCGACACCCAGTCGCACCTCTCGAAACTTCCCAGCGACCAAAACACAAAACTTTTCAGACCGCTCTCGCGAGTTGCATACATAAAAAGTCCAATTCCCGCCGCGCAAAGCGCGTTGACCGCAATCCCCGCCAGCAGCGTGCTCGTGGGATTTATCCGACCCGCTTCCGTTCCGATTTTAAACACCGCCAAACTTGCCAAAAGCGCGAAACAAAACGCCAAAATTTGCAGGCTTGCTTCTCCCGAAAAAAACATAATCGCCACCACAGCACCCAGCGCGGCCCCCGACGAAACGCCCGTAATCGACGGCTCGGCAAGCGGATTTCTGAACACGCTTTGCAGCGCGCACCCCGAGAGAGCAAGACTCGCGCCCGTTATTGCCGCCGCGCAAATTCTCGGCAGCCGCAACTGCAAAATTATCACGTTCTCCGCGTCGCCCCCATCTCCCAGAAGCGCGGAGAAAATCCCCGCGGGCGAAACATAAACCGTCCCGGAACACAACGCCAAAACAAAAACCGCCGCCGCAAAAAAAACCGAAAGCGCGAGCACAATCTTTGCGTTTTCGGTTTTCATAAAAACTATTATAAAAAATTACCTGTGGCGCGGGCCGAAACTGCGAATCGGATTCGGGCGCGGCGCATCCGCATTCTTCATTCTGTAAACAATACGGGCTTTGCCGAGGTCTTGCGGCGTCATTTCCATCTTAACTCTGTCTCCCACCGTAAGCTTTATGAAATTCTTGCGCAGCTTGCCCGAGATATGCGCCAAAACCTGATGTCCGTTTGCTATTTCCACCCTGAACATCGTTCCGGGAAGAACCGATATCACTTTCCCCTCGACTTCTACAACCGTGTCTGCCATTGGATTTTATTTAATTCGTTTTTTTGTTTTTCGAAATTTTGAATTTTAAAACCGAGAGTCTTGCACGGTTTTAAGTTGTTGTCAACTTTTATTCTGCGTTTCCGATTCCCGCTCCGTCCTCCTTGCGTTTGAGGGCGAAAAACGCCTTAATCATCTCCGCACATTCCTTTTCCAAAACTCCCGTTGAAACTTCCAACCTGTGGTTGAGCGTCGGGACTTCGTGGATTTTAAGCGCGCCGCCGAGAAACCCCATTTTTGCGTCGCCTACCGCATACACCGCGCGTTTTAGGCGTGCCATAACACACGCGCCCGAACACATAGGGCAGGGTTCTTTCGTCACATAAATCGTCGCTCCGTTGAGCCGCCAGTCGCCGAGCTTTGCCGCCGCCTGCGTTATCGCTAGAATTTCCGCGTGCGCCGTCGGGTCTTTCGTCGATTCCACCATATTGTGCGCCTGCGCCACAATTTCGCCTTCAAGCTCGATAACCGCACCAACGGGCACTTCGCCTTCCCTCCAAGCCTTCAACGCCTGATTGTAGGCAAGCTTCATATAGAATTCGTCGTCGCGCAACATATACGACGGGTGCATAGGCGCAAACGGACATTCGGGCGCGGACTTCCTCCGCGCCGCGCCGTCTTCACTTTGCCGATTAAAATTCATTGCGCCGGACTTGGTTTATAGTTATCTTTCCGAGCGAAAAACTTCTCGCTTCCCTCCCGCACAAAAAACGGCGGACTAATAAAAAACCGCCGTTTCGATGAACTTAGGGCACCCCCGCTATTATTTTGCCTTTGCTATTGAAGCTTCTTTTCGACAGCATTCTTCTGCAAGCGCACATACGCGGGCAGACCGTTGTCATAGGGGACATTCACTTCGCCCTGCAACAGCGGCAGAATGTACTTGTTGAATTGCGCCGAAATCGAAATCTTGTCTTCGTTGAGCCAGCTTTCGGGGAAGTGCTTCACTCCGTTTGCGACTTCCGCGAGGTCTACAAGCATAGTTTCGGCTTTGTATTTGTCGCTATCGGCGCGCACGAGCGCAACCATTTTTCCCGTTTCGCCTGCGACGGCAGCCTTCACGGCTTCCTGACCGCACTTGAACGCTTCTTCCGAGTCCGTTGCCGAACTGCAATGCGACGCCGCGCGTTGCGCGTGTCCAATCTTGCACGAACGCGCCTTTACGCCCTGCAATCTCGACGCCACCAAATTCTGCAAATATTCGCCCACGCCGCCCAGCTGCGAGTGCCCGAAAGAGTCCGTCGCGCCCGCGGCGGCAATGTAGTTGCCGTTTTCGTCCGCCAAGCCTTCGCTTGCTACAACAAGACAGAACTTGTTGTTTTTAAGGCATTCCTCCACTTGCGAAATGAAGTAGTCCGCATTGAACGCCACTTCGGGCAGGAGAATGATGTGCGGAGCGTCTTCGGGGTTCGTGCGGCGTTTTGCAATCGTCGTTCCCGCGGCAATCCAGCCCGCGTTTCTGCCCATAACTTCGACAATCGAAACGAGGTCGTGATTTCCCATAGCTTCGTGGTCGAGAGCCAATTCGCGGATAGTCGTCGCCAAATACTTCACAACACTGCCGTAACCGGGGCAGTGGTCTGTGATTACGAGGTCGTTGTCAATCGTCTTCGGAATGCCGATAACGCGCATTTCCCAGTCGGCGTCCTGCGCGAATTGCGCAATTTTGTTTGCCGTATCCTGCGAGTCGTTTCCGCCGATGTAGAAGAAATATCTTATGTTGTGCGCCTTGCAGACTTCCAAGAATCTTGCATAGTCAGCATCGCTCTTAATCTTGTATCTGCAAGTTCCCAACGCCGAGGCGGGCGTGTAGCACAGCCCGCGAACCGCCTGTTGCGATTCCGCCGCAAGGTCGATAAGATTTTCGTTCAAAATACCTTCAATACCGTTGAGCCCGCCGTAGATTTCCTCTATGCACTCGTGGTTGAGAGCTTCCGTAATCACGCCCGCGAGGCTTGCGTTAATCACAGTTGTGGGACCGCCCGACTGGGCTACTAAAACATTGCCGATTAGATCTTCCATAATTTTCTATTATTAAAATGATGTCCGCATTGTTTCAAAATTCGGCGCTTTTATCAACATTTTATTTGGGGACGATTTTATTTTTCATAAAAATGTTGTTTTTTCGACATCATTTTGCGAAGATTGACATTTCATTATATGGAAGGCGAAATCAAGTGTATGTTCCCCAGACGCGTCGACCCCGATTTAGTCGCGCAGCTGCCCATTGTCAAGTGCCCCGACGAAATCGTTCTCGTCCAGACGCTCGACCAGCTCGACGGCGTTTTGTCCGAAATCGCCTCCGAAAGCGTTCTCGGTTTCGATACCGAAACGCGTCCTAGCTTTTCCAAAAAACAGCATTATAAAGTTGCAATTTTGCAGCTTGCGGGCGCGTCGAAGGCGTGGGTTTTCAGGCTCGAACCGCTCGAATCGCGCCTTTCGGACATCTACAAAATTCTCGAAAATCCCGACATCATAAAGGCCGGGCTTGCCGTCAGGGGCGACATTCGCTCGCTTTCGGCGCGTATGAATTTCAAGGCGGCGGGCTTTGTAGACGTCTCCAATTACACAAGTCGGATGGGCATCATCAACACGGGGATGAAAAACCTCGCCGCCCTCTTCCTCGGCGAGCGCGTTTCCAAAGCCGCCCAGATGTCGAATTGGGACGCCGAACTTACCCCGAAGCAGCTCGACTACGCCGCTACCGACGCTTGGATGTCGCGCCGCCTCTATATCGAAGTCCTTAAAGTTATCGAATGCGGACGCGCCGAAGTCGAGCCCGAACCAGATCCGATCCCCCCTCCGTTTAGCTTCTCCAAATTTTATAAAGAGTGGACGCGCCGTTTAGGCAGAATTTTCGCCAAAGTCAAACGCACCGTCAAGAACTCCCTCGGCGGCAAGAAGCGCAGGCATCGCCGTCGCCGCCGCCGCCGTCGCTAAAACGGGCGAGGGCGTCCCGCTGGGCGGGCTGCCATAACGGGGGTTTTTATAAATTCGAAAGCGGCGCGGATTGCCTGTGGCAATTCCGCTTTGATTATTTATTTAAGTTGAGGCTATCAAAAATCCAATCTACCCCCCGAGCGCGGATTTTGCGTCCGCAAATTGAATTGTGGCGTATATCATAATCG
>ENA-OZMX01000080-OZMX01000080.1-human-gut-metagenome-genome-assembly--contig:-NODE-80-length-37653-cov-8.452072_pt1 | contig 37653 bp, 32 predicted proteins | sample MGYA00244192_ERZ653819 | MGnify/ENA primary metagenome ERZ653819 (study PRJEB26926, sample SAMN06164618) | human gut metagenome | biome: ENVO:00009003; feature: ENVO:2100002; material: ENVO:00002003... | reverse complement strand
GGACACTATATTAAATTCGGCTCAGGAAGTTTTGGGGAAGGCTAAGGTTTCGGTTTTAGATTCGGCAAGGTTTGTTCGGAATATTCTGGACGCCAAGCCCAAAGACAGTAAATTGACCGACGCGCAATTTATTTTGAAGGTAATCGAAGTTGGCTTGCGCAACATTCGCAACACCGAAAAATCGTTCGAAGACGGCTTCAAAATCTACCTCGAAAGTAAACAACATTTGCGCCCCGATTCCATACGCGACATTCGCTGTATCGGCAATCGACTTTTGCGCACAAGCCCCGAATTCGGCAAACGCAACTTTTCGGAGCTTAGTGTGTCAGAATGCGAAGAATGGCTGAACGCGGCGTTTCATACCAACCATCAATTTAACAAGGCGCGGACTATGTTGCACGGTCTGTTTGAATTCGCCCTCCGCCGCGAGTGGTGCGACAAAAACCCGATAAAGCGAATCGAACGCAAGAAAGTAATCGAAAAGGAAATCCTGCCGCTGAAACTTTCCGAAACGAAGCGGCTAATCAAAACTGCGCAACGCGAAAGCCCGAATTGCGCAGTAGCCGCCGCGCTTTTGGTCTATACGGGAATCCGACCGCGCGAAGTTCGCCGCCTTACTTGGCGCGACATCGATACCGAAGAAAAAACAATCACCGTTCGCTCGCAATGTTCCAAGACGGGAGGTGTCCGCCAAGTGGAAATCCCGCCCGTTCTCAACAGACTTTTAATAGCGCATTCAAGCGAATTTAAGGAGGGAAAAATCTGCCCGACAGACTGGCAACGCCGCTGGCGTAAAATCCGCGACAACTCGGGCTTTCGCGGCCGTTGGGTTCAGGACGTCCTTCGCCACACATACGCAAGCTTCCACGCCAAGCATTACGCCGACTTGCCGCGCCTGCAACTGAATATGGGACACCGCGACTTGTCTCTTTTGCGTTCCCGCTACGTCAATATGCTCGGCATTTCCCGCGCGGAGGCAAAATGCTTCTTCAACTGATAATTTACGCCATTTATAAATACTTCCGCATTCCCGTGCCGATTTCCCTGCGCGCAGCGGCGGGCAGGGTAGGCACAATAATCAACCCAAAAAAGCAATTCCGAGAAACAAAAAAAAGACTCTCCGCGTCGGGAAAATCTTTTTTTACCTTGTAGAATTTTTCTACTTTTGTTTTTGCAAAACGGAATTTTTTCCGCTGTGTTCCGCCGCCGTTCGGGAAGGGCGGGGCGGTTCTGCGCCGCCGAAAAACTCCGCCCGATTCCGACTTTACAAAAGCGTCGCGCGGAGCTCTTCGCCCGATTTTGCCGAGAGGTAGGCTGGGGGAACGTCGAAAATCGTCTTGCAGCCCGTCGCGCCTTCCTTGTTCAAACGCAACGCCGCCCGCGCATACGCAACCAGCACGCACGAAGTGAATTCGGGGTTCGAATCGAGCTTCAAACTGTATTCTATAATGTGCGTGTTCTTTTTGTCGAAGCCCGTCTTGCCGCTGCGGATAACCATTCCGCCATGCGGAATCGCGCCGTGCTTGGCGTTGAATTCGGCTTCGCTAATGAAATTCACGGTCGTGTCGTAGTCGGCGAAGTAGTTGGGCATAGTCTTGATTTCGCGCTCCACCGCCGCGGCGTCCGCGCCCTCTTCGAGCACTACAAAACATTCGCGCGTGTGCTTTTGGCGCGTCGTAAGCTCGGGCGTTTCGCCCTTGCGGACGGCTTCCAAAGCCGCGGGAACGGGGACGGTATACTGCTTCGCGTTCTTGACGCCCTTGATGCGGCGGACGGCGTCGGAGTGCCCTTGGCTTACGCCGCGCCCCCAGAACGTGTAGTCTTTGCCGTCGGTGAGAATCGCGTTCGCATAGAGGCGGTTGAGCGAAAACAGCCCCGGGTCCCACCCAATCGAAATGAGGGCGACTTTCCCCGCCGCCTTTGCCGAGGCGTCGACATTCTTGAAATGCTCGGGAATCTTCGCGTGCGTGTCGAAACTGTCGACAACGTTGAACATCTTCGCGAATTCGGGGGTCTGCACGGGCAGGTCGGTCGCGCTGCCGCCGCAGAGAATCATCACGTCGATTTTGTCCTTCCAGAGCGCGACGTCCGCGACATTTGCCACCTCCGCCGATTTCGTGGCGATTGCGAGCGTTTTGGGGTCTCTGCGCGTAAAGACGGCGACAAGTTCCATATCGGGATTCTGCGCAACCGCCGCTTCGACGCCGCGCCCGAGATTCCCGTATCCGATTATACCGATTTTTATAGACATTTATTTAACTAAATTAGAGTTGATTCTATCGTAAAATTGTTCAGAAGATTGCGTTTTTTTGCGGCTTTTTACAAGTTTTTTTTGACGCCGCCGCGTAAAATTCACGCAATGCCACACCCGACTTTTTCCAAAAAATCTCTGTAAAGTTTTTAGTTTTTTTGGATTTTTCGTTGACGGGCGGGCTTCTCAAACGTAACATTATTTGTATCAATACGGAACACATATGGGAAATACAAATAGACGAACATTCATCAAACAGTCGCTTTTCGCCTGCGCGGGGCTTTTCGCCGCAGGGTGTGCGACAAACGTCAAATCGGCTTCCGATGGGGGAATCGACAACACGTTGAAATACGGCGCAACGCACAAGTTCAAAACGAAGTTCTGCCCGCGCCTTTTTATGTGCTTTAAGAGCACCGCAGGCAGGACGGCGTTCGAAAGAATGCAGTTCTTCCGCGACGCGGGCTTTACGGCAATAGAGGGCGCGGTTTGGGTCGACCACAACGGCAAGGACTTCACCGACGCCCAAAAACAGCAACAGCGCGAAATCGGTAAAAAGGCGCGCGAACTCGGGCTTGAAATGGGCAACGTAAGCTCCATGAACGAAAAGAATTTCGCAATGATGGGCGAATTCCAGCTGCCGATAAAGGGCAAATACGTCGCCTCAAAAGAGGGCTTGCGCGAGGAACTCACGCGCCGAATGGATAAAACTTTCGGCGTCTTGGAACGCATCGGCTCTAAGACGTTCATCATCGGCGCGGGCACTCGCGGCGAGCGTCTTCCGTTCGCAAAACAGCTCGACAACGTAATCGAGAATATGGCTTTCTGCGCCAAATATTGCGCCGACCACGGCTACGTAATGGAAATCGAACCTCTCAACACCACGAGCCACCCGAACATCTTCATCGAAAACGCGACCCTCGGCGCGGAAATCGTCAAGACGGTCAATATGCCTTCCTGCCGACTGCTCTTGGACTTCTTCCACGAGCAAATGCAGACGGGCTCTTTGGACAGCTTGGACAACGAAACCGTCTGGAACAGCATAGAGTCCTTCCATATCGCCGACGCCCCCGACCGCAACGAACCCGGCACGGGCGTTATCGACTACGCCGCCGTTTTGAAGAAAATATGGGACAAGGGCTTCCGCGGCTTCGTCGGTTTGGAGCACGGACAGACGCTCAAAACCCCCGAGGGCGATATGAAGCTTTTGCAGATTTACAGAGACTTGGACAAAGTTATTTCATAACAATAAAACACACAAAAAAGGAATTATTACTATGGATAGAAGAGACGCCATTAAAACAATGTCGGCCGCCGCGGCGGTGGGAATGCTCTCCGCTTCGTCGTTCGCCGACGCCGCAAAACCCGCCGAAGTCGGTAAAAAGTCGCGCGTAAAAGTCGGGCTTATCGGCTGCTCGGGCAGGGGTATCGGCGCGGTCGACAATATGCTTGCGGCTGCTAAGGGCGCGGTCGAAATCGTCGCCATTGCCGACTTGTTTCCCGACAGACTCGAAGTCGCTATGACCTCATTCGCGAAAACCGCAAAGCGCAAACCCGCAATTTACAAGGACGCAATCAACATTCCCCAGAGCCGCCAGTTCTCGGGTTGGGACGCCTATAAGAAACTCTTGGCCGAAGACGTCGACGTCGTAATCCACGCCACGCCTCCGATTTTCCGCCCGCTCCACCTGCGCGCAATCGTCGAGGCGGGCAAACATATGTTCGTCGAAAAACCCGCGTGCGTCGATCCCGTTCAGGCTCGCGAGCTTATGGAAATCGCCGACTTGGCGGACAAAAAGGGGCTGACAATTATCCCCGGCATTCAACGCCGTTTCAGCCCCGCCTACAACGAGGCTCTCAACCGCGTCAAGGACGGCCAAATCGGCGACATAATCGCCGCGCAGGCATTCTGGCTCAACCCGCGCTTCTTCATTCAAAACCGCGGCAACCTGTTTGTCCCGAACCTCGACCCCGAGGAAATGGAATACCAAATCAGAAACTGGTTCGTGTTCTCGTGGATTTCGGGCGATTGCTACGTCGAACAGCACGTCCACAATCTCGACATCATGCGTTGGTTCTTGGGCAAAGACCCGATTGAAGTCAACGGCGTCGGCGGCCGCCGCTGGGATATTCCGTTCCCGCAGTTAGGCGACAGATTCAGCCATTTCGCCGTAGATTACGACTTCGGCGACGGCTTGCACGTCGCCAGCTATTCGCGCCGCGAATCGAAGGCGAAGGATTACGTTATGGAACGCTTCATCGGCACAAAGGGCGTCTTGGAACTCAATTTGGAGTCTTCGACCGCGCGTATTTCGGGCGATAAACCGTGGACATATTCGGGCGAAAACATTCAGGCGCTCGTCGAGGAACACCGCGTGCTGCTTGATTGCGTAATGAATAATAAGCCGAAAAATATGCTGCGCGATATGGTCGATTCGACACTCATGGCAATTGCGGGGCGCGAAAGCTGCTACGCGGGCAAAAACTTCAAATACGCTTGGATTAAAAACCGCTCGCAGCAGTCATACGAACCGAAGGAGTGGAAGTTCGGCAAAAAACCGATTCGCGCCGTTCCGCTGCCCGGCGATTATAAACTCTCATAATCCGCCCGCACACATAATATCGCCCAAAAACAAAAAGACGCCCCATTCGGCGTCTTTTTTTGTCCGCGTTTTCAGCCCACGGCTTATTTGCCGTGAGAATAACTTAAAACTTGTCCGGTGCTTTTGGATATTTCAACCATCGCAGTTCCGCCGACTCTGTTGGGGGGGGCAAACGGCCTTTGACAACATAAGATTCCGCCGATTCCTTAATATCCCAAGGTTTTTGCAGTGAAACTTCATCGCCGTAAATGTGGCATAACACGATTTCCGCAATTTTTACCGCGTCGGCTTTATCCAACTTTATATTGACAACTTTGACTTCCGCGCCCGATTTCGACTGCGCAACGGCATTCGGCGACACAGCCGCCCACAATGCCGCCGCACAAAAGCTCGATAATAAAACAGAACCCATGTTTTTTATTGCCATATTAATTTATCCCTATTTATAATATTGGCAATCCCTTTGAACTCGCGCCCCGCGGCACTAATTCTTTTTGCCCGAATCGAGGCGTTGTCTGTACATTTTTTGCGAGACTTTGTGGACGGCTTTGAGCAAATCGAAATCGGGGGTATCGCAGATGTCTACAAGCCCGAACGCGAAATGCTCGCCGTCGGGGCGTCCCGTCACGGGCTGGTCGCGCCAAGTGAACCAGTGCGCGCCCACGAAGTTCGGGTTGTTCACGGCGTCGTTGATATAGCGGCGGTATTTTTCGACGCGTTCCTTCGATGAGCGGCACGAGCAAGTTCCGCCGTAGACGCCGAAGTTGCCCTTGTCGATACGCGCGAACGTGAATTCGCCAATCATCACGGGTTTGCTAAAACCCTCGGGCAGTTTTGCCAGCTGCGACGGAATTGCGCCGTAGAGGTTCATCGCCACGACATCGCAAATTTTCTCGGCAACCGACACGGGCAGATTCGTGCGCCACGCGAATCGGCAGCTGATGTAGAGCGAGTCGGGCGCGACATTCTTGACGGCGTTGCGGCACTTTGTAAAATACGTTTCGGCGAAGAACCTGTCGAAGTCGGTCAGGTCGCTCCAATACGCGGGCGACTTCGACGTTTTGTAGTCGGTGTTCGCAAGAAAGTCGTCCCAGCTTTTGTAGCCGATTCCCCAAGCCGCCGAAAGCTTGCCGATGTCGGAATACCTATTTTTAAAGAAGTCGCGCATCGCGATTTTTGCGGGCTGGTCGGGCTTGCACGATAGAATCGATTCGCTCATAAGTCCGTCCTTCGTCTGCCACGAAAGCTCGTTGTCGATAAGCACGCCGAGGCAGTAGGGCGACTTTATCTCGTCGATATTCCTGCGCAAATGCTCTTCGATTTTCGGCTGCATCTGCGCATAGAACGGGTCGGGGAAGTTGCTCCAATGAATCTTGACCGCCTTCGACGCGCCTTCGATAAGCACGTCCCGCGGCGACGAGAACTGGAACAAATACGGCACCTTCCGCGCGTTGCGCGTAGATTTCGGCGACCACGCGCCCACCGTGTTCAGCCCCCAAACCCTCATTCTGTCGAGGCAGTGCTCGGCGTATTTGAACCCGTTTCCGTATTTGATGAAAGTCGTTTTGCGCGTCGTGATGTAGTAGCGGCACTTTTCTCCGACTTTGCCGTAGCCCTTGCTGTGGTGCTTGCCGCCGACAACGCATTTCGGGTCGACGTTTTCGAAATAGAATTCGCGCTGGTCATAGGGCGTGTACATCTGCTCGCCCACCGCATTGCACCCGAGCGACCAAAACAGATTGCCTTCTGGCGTCACGAAAAACCACTTTCCCCCGACCTTTCTCACCGTGAAATTCGGCGTCGCTGGGAACTTGTAATTTTCGTCGATTAGTCCGCCGAACTTGTCGCGGTTTTTAATCGGTTTTAGGGCGGCATTGAAGGCTTTTTCCTCCGCCAGACGCTCTTTGAAATCCTCCACGCGCTTTATTTTGTTGTGCCAGTCGCGGTGCTTGAACTGCCCGAATTCGTCGACAAACGGGAAGAACTTGTCGCGCGGAATCGAGAAAATCGGGTCGAGCGGATTCGCAAACCCGCGTTCGAGCATATTGTTTTTGACGCCGAAAAACAGAGTCTTGTCTGCGAACCATTCGGGCGGACATTCGGTCTCGACAATTCTGAAATTGTCGATGGCTACTCTCGAACCGAAATACGACGTAAAAGCCAAGTGCGTCGGTGCCTTCACGCCCGCGGGAATCGCATAAGATGTCTCGACGTGCCCCGTCTGGCCCACATGCGTTCCGAACTCGCGGTATCCCTTGTGCTTGCCGTCGCCGCCCGCGCCTTTGCTCTGCATAAAATAGACGTGATTGCGTTTTCCTTTTCCGAGGGCGAGCACCTTGAAGTCGAACGACACTATATACGCCTTTCCGCTCTTGAACGCGTCCTCCTTGAAACGCACCAGATACGGATATTGCGCTTTCGCGTCCATATTGTCGAGCACAAGCGACCTCTTGCCCGCAACCACTTCGTCCGGCTTCTCGGTTTTCTCCACTTTCGCAAGCGTCCGCGCCATTTCGACAAACTCGAAGTTGTCGGGATTTTCGAAGTCGCTGCTTATAATTTCCCTCACCTCTGCGCCAAAACTGCCCGCCGATACCGCAGATATTGCGACCGCCGCGCAGGCGAATTTCGCGAACACATTCACCCGCATTCTGTTTTTCAAAAAGAGTCTTCCTAACATATATAAAATAATTTTGAATTTTATCGAATTTGTCGTTTTACACCGACAGGGAGATTTTCGAAAACCCGCCGCGATAGTCAAGCCAAAACGCGCCCACCACACACGCACATTCCTTCGCAAACCTGCTCAACCCCCCACCACATTCCGCGCCAGTCAAGCGGCGGACTTTTTTCAAAAAAAATCAAACACACTAAAAAATATTCTTGCCGCAGGCAGGGGGTTGATGATACACTGGTGTTTTCTCAATAAATCAGTTAGAAACCGTAAAAATGAAAACCATAGTAAAATATTATAAAGTTCTTTTTTCGTCGGTCGGCGCGATTTTGGCGTTGACCGCCTGCGCGGCAACCCAGCAGGAGGGCGCACAGCCCGACTCCTCTTCAATCTCGGAACAGAATGCGGAGGTGAAAACCGTCTCAAAACTCGTCTTGGAGGGCTTTAAAACGGGCGAAGCCATCGACGGCAATGCAGTCGTAGTCGACGACGGGCAGGGGCTTATGGTCGATACAATGCCCCGCGCAAACGCCGAAAGCCCGTGGAACAGGGTTTTCGAGTTTCCCAAAAATATGTTCGAAAAGAACAAGACCTACACAGTTTCGATGAAAGTTTCCATCGTCGAATCCGCACCCGACGGGCAGGGCGCGCTTTTGTTTATAGTCCGCCGCCACAGCTCGGGTTCGGGCGACGCGCTTTGCAGCGTCGTTTCGACGGCAATAAACGGTAAGCTCATTTCGGAACAGTTTACGGGCGCGGACGGTACATACAGCTTCCAAATCCATACCTCGCGCGGCGTCAAGGCGTATCTTACCGACCTTAAAATCGTCGAGGGGCGCAATACCAATTTCGTGCCGATGTTCGAAGATAAAACCAAGGCGGAAATCGACCGCAAATCGCTACCCAAGGGCTGCAAGGAATTCGACGTCGACGCCCCCAACAACCCCGACGGTGAAGTCGTCGAGGCAAAGCGTTTCGGTATCGTTCCCGGCGGCAAAAACCTCATTTCGAAAATCAACAAGGCTCTCGATTACTGCCGCGAAAAGAAGGCATCAAAACTCCTTTTCGAAAAGGACGCCGTCTACTTTATGCCCGAAAACCAGAATATCGGCATAAAAAATATGAAGGATTTCACCTTCGACGCCAACGGTTCAACATTCATCTTCGCACTGCCCAAGGGGCAAAAATTCAAGTGCGGCAGCTTCACAATAGCGCATTGCGAACGCACCGAAGTCCGCAACCTCAACGTCGATTGGGATTGGGCTAACGACCCTCTCGCCAGTATCGGCAAAATCGTCGCCAAACGCGAAAGCGGTAAAGACGGCGGGCCCTACGTCGACTTCGAGCTAATCGACTACAAGAAATTCCCGTATAGCGGCAAAGTCCGCATCGCGACGATTTCGTGCTACAATATGCCCACGCGCTCGGTGGGTATAGAAAACGGCGCAACCCACGGCGGAGCAATGAGTCCCGGACGACCCGCGCCCAAGGCGGAACTCGTCTCCGACAACGTCCTGCGCCTCTATTCAGCGGCGGCGGACGACCCGCTTATGAAAATCGGCAACTTCTACCGAATCCAACACTATTACTACGACGGCTGCGCATTCTCGCTTATTTCGAGCAAACATACAACGCTGCGCAACATCAACCTCTATTCCACAACGGGGCACGGCTTCGTTATGGGCGGAACACAGCAGTATACATACTTTAAGAACGTCAATATTGTCCTGCCCAAAGACAAACCCAAACAGGTTATCACCACCACCGGCGACCACTTCCACATCACAAAATCCTGCGGCTATATAAAGCTCGAAGATTGCGATTTCTCGCAGGGCGCGGACGATTGCATAAACTTCCACGACAATTCGTCATACGGTAAACGCAACTCGGCAAATTCCATTATTTCGCGCCACGATTACGCCGCCAACGGCGCGGTTGTGGAGTTCCGCCGCTCCGATTATTCGCCCTTGAAGTTCAAGGCCCAGCGCATGAAGTCCGTCAAACTTGACGATAAAAAATACGAAATTTTCTTCGATAAGGAAATTCCCCAAACCGAAGACAACCAGTATATAATGTTCGACCGCACCTACAACACCTCGAACCTCATTATCCGCAACTGCTACTTCCACCAAAACCGCGCTCGCGGCTTGCTGATTCTTGCCCGCAACGTCACGGTCGAAAACTGCCGCTTCTACCGCAACGAAATGGGCGCAATCAAGCTCGAAACGGGCTATACGCTCAACATTTGGTGCGAGGGCTACGGCGTCCGAAACGTAGTCGTCCGCGGCTGCACATTCGATTCGTCGAATCCGCTCGGATCAAAACATTTTGGCTATGAGCGCGACATCTCGTTCTCCGCATACCTGCGCCGCGACCCTTCGTCGGAACAGACAACATACCCGATTCTCAACAAGATTCTCTTCGAAAACAACACGTTTATCGATACCTACGGTATGATTGCCACAATCGGCTCTTCGGGCAACGTCACATTCTTGAACAATACCTTCATCTACAAGACGCCGCGCGAAAATCCGCTCGATTACCGAGGCTCGTTCTTCGCAAAGTCGTCTTCCAATATCAAGATACTCAACAACACCTATATCGGCTACGATTCCTTGGCTAAGAATCTGGGCGTCTACATCGAGCCCGGTTCAGTAAAAAACCTCGTCGTAAAAGGCAATAAATTGGTAGAGTCCGAAAAGAAATAATACGACCTCAAACCAATCAATAAAAACAAAAAACCGACTCGTTCCCGAGTCGGTTTTTTTTGCGCATATCAAACTTTTCCGCGCTTCTTTTTGCAACTGTTTCGGCATTTTTTCGGAGGCTTAAACACCTCTCGATTTTGCCAAAATTTCACTTTCTACGAGCCTTGCACGATGTCCGAAATTTCGAAATCCTCCGAAACAAGACACCCGTCCTTTGCCGCAAAAACGAGTTTTCTGCCCGATTCATCCACAATCTCGCCCGCCGCTTTGCCGCCGATTGCGGGGCAAACATCGGCTCTCCAAACCGTGTAGCGTTTGTTTCCCACATCGAAGAACGCTCCGTTGAAGGGGCGGCTCACCGCGCGGATTAAATTGCGAATTTCGCGCGCCGATTTCGAAAAATCTATCCGACCCATTTCGGGCGTGCGCTTTCCGAAATACGACGATTCTCCTTCAAGTTGCGCCTGATTTATCCGAACAACCGTGTTGTCAATCATCTTCGGCAGCGTCTCCACAAACATTTCTACCGCCGCTTGCGAGACTTTCGGCTGGACGTCGCCCACATAGTCGCCGTCCGAAATTTCGACTTTCTTGCGCGCAATAACATCGCCCGTGTCGAAATCCCTTTCGAGGACGTGAAGCGAAACTCCCGTGTAGTTCTCGCCGTTTATAATCGCCCAGTTAAGCGGAGCCCGCCCCTTATAGGAGGGCAGATACGAGCCGTGCAAATTATACGCCCCAAGACGCGCCTGCGAAAACACTTCTTCGGGGATTCTGTTGCGGTAGTAGAGCGAAAGCACGAGGTCGGGCTTCAAGTTTTTCACCACTTCCGCCCATTGCCCGCCCGCAAGCGACTTCGGCTTGAAGACTTTGACGCCGAATTTTTTCGCAATGCTTTCGGGGGTTTCAAACCAGTGCTTTTCGTGAGCGTCGCAGTCGTGCGTAAAAACCGCTACCACATTGTAGCCGTTTTCTAACATATATTTTAGACACTTATACCCGACATCGCCGAAGCCGAAAAATACAATTCTCGCGCCATGCTTTTGCATATTAAAACCCGATTTTCTCCCGTATTTCGTAATTGTGCTTCTCCTGCGATTGCGCCGCCTGCGGCTCTTTCTTGAAGAGATTTAACGCCAACTTCGCCAAAGTAAACACCGTGTATTTCGATTCCCCCGCATTCCGCGCGGCGTGCGCAATCGGAATTTCCGTAGGATTTTTCGCCTCTTTGTGCGCCAAAATAGGAATAAATGTCGATTTCGTCGCCTTTGCCGCAACGTGCGCAACAACCTCTTTGCTGTATCCGCGCATCATGCAGCCTTGGTCGGTTATCGGAATTTTCGTCACAATTTTGCGGATTTTGTTCACGAGCTTCGACGCATAACGCCTGAAAAGCGTGTCGTTGCGGTTCTGGCGGATTGTTCCTATCACATCATAGCCCTTGTCGAATTCGGCGGCTATGCGCGAAATCTCTTCGGGCGGATTCTGCAAATCGGCGTCGATGGTAATTACCAATTCGCCCGAGGCATTCGCAAAACCCGCAATTATTGCGGGGTGTTGTCCGAAATTGCGGACGAAATCGATAACCTTTACCTTCGGATTTTCGGCGGCAAACCCGCGTAGAATCTCGAAAGACGAATCTTTGCTGCCGTCGTTTATAAATATTATCTCGTAGCTTTTGGCGGTCGAGTCCAATGCCTTGACAAGCCGCGCATAGAGCGGTTTTAAATTGTCTTCCTCGTTATAGACGGGAACTATTACAGAAATGTCCATTTAGTCTCTCCTTTTTATTTTTCTCAATTCGACTTTCGGGGCTACAATCGTGTTTTCCTCCAAATATCCGCCGAACGGGCAGGAAATCACGAGGGCGCGTTTGCCCAAAATCGTCCCCGGTTGAAGCACGCTGTTACAGCCTACCTGCGCCTCTTCGCCTAAAATCGCGCCAAGCTTGCGCATTCCCGTTTTGACCGACCCTTCGGGCAGACGCAGGGTGATATTTGTCTTGTCGAGTTTGAGGTTTGCGCAGATTACGCCCGCGCCGAGGTGCGAACGCGTCCCCAGCAGCGAGTCACCAACATAGTTGTAGTGGGGTGTTTCAACCTTGTCCAAAAGCATCGAATTTTTGAACTCGCACGAGTTGCCCATCACGCAGCCCTCGCCGACAATCACATGTCCGCGAATGTAGCAACCTATTCTCATAACGGTATTTGCGCCAATCCACGCAGGGCCCACAATGTGCGCATACGGCGGAAGTTTCACACTCGGATGAATGTAGACATCGCCCTCTATACACACTCCCGCAGGAATGTCTTTTTTCGATTCGAGCTTGTCGAAATCGACGCTTGCGAGCGCATTTTTTATATTTTGAATCCACTTCCACGGCTCGTCGTCGGCTTTGAAAAAGCTTTCAAAACGCCCCAGCGACGGCGGAAGTTGCAAAAGTTGTTCGGCTTTCATTTTGGTTTTAAATGCGTAAAATGGAGCAAAATTCAATCGGGCAGGGGTAAAATCGGAGAAAATCCGAATTCGGGCTCCGATAAAACCGCTAAAAATAATCCCATATTTTGATTTTTTTACAAGAACAAAACGCGTTTTAGGGTGCGTTTAGCCTCAATTTCTCGGCGCATTTTTCGCTCAAAACAGGCATTTTTTGGGTTATTTTTGCGCGATTTTAGCCCGTTTTAAGGGTATTTAGTTTTTTTCTGGGGGGGGTAAATAATGGCGTTTTTTTTATATTTTGGAGGTCTATTTTTACAAAAAGAACACGAAAAAATATCAAAATCATCTTCTCCGTAATTAAAAAAAAAAGAGTCCCTGCAATTTGAACTCCCGATAAAAAACGCCCCTCTTCTTCGGGGCGTTTTTGATTGAAAAAACTTCTCTATATTTTCTCTGTTTTTAATCGGCTTCCGCGAACGAAACCTGATTTATGCCCGCAGCGGCGCATGCGTTTAGCACCGAGATTGAAGCTTGGTGCGGGGCGTCGGCGTCGGGATAAATCGAGACTATTGTCGAAATCCCGCTTCTGTCCGCGCTCTGTTTGAGGCGTTTTAACGTGGAGGCGAGTTCCTTGAATTCGACTTTTTTGTTTGCGCTTGCCTGATTCGGGAAAAGGCGTCCGCCCAAATTTTCGATTTCGGCACCGTTTAGGAATATGCTTCCGTCGGGGGCGATTTCGACTATTTGTTCGCTGGGCAGAACTGCGTTTTTCGCACTCGGCTCGCTAATTGCCGGCAACGAGAAAAGCAGGTCGGCCTCCTGTTGAATGGGCAAATACATAAAGTAGATGAGCAACAGGAAGACGACGTCAATCATCGAAGTGAGGTCGAAACTGTCCTCGGAGTCCAATGCTTCGTTTGTTTTTATTGCCATAGACTAATCCTTCAATGTTCCGAATAGAATGTTATATACTCCCGCTTCGGCGCAGGTTTTCATCAATTCGTTGACGTAGCGGTAGGGCGTGTGGGCGTCGGCGCGGATATATGCGCCCTTAAACCCGGGCACGCTGTTGCGCTGCAACAACTGATTTTTGATTTCTTTCAAGTTCGACGAGAATGCTCCCAAGAAGTATGTCCCGTTTTCGGAGATTGACAGGAACTGTCTGTCGCCTACATCTTCGGGGACTTTTGCCTCTGGGGCGTTCGGCATCGCGACCTGCACCAATTCGGCGGAAGCGTAGCTTGTTACGGTCATAAAGAACGTAATCAAGAGGAAGACGACGTCAATCATCGGCGTCAGCGAGAACTTGTCGTCTCCTTGCGGTGCGTTCCAAACTTTCATTTTGTTTTTACAAAAAGCGGGTTACTAATTATTTGTCGGCGGGTGCTTCCTCCGCGGGAGCGGCTTCAACTGCGGCTTCGACCGCTTCGGGTTCGTCTTCCTGAGGACCGTATTTTAGCGAAGTTTTCATCGAGAAAACCAACTCGCCGATAATGCGGCTTGCGCCCGAAATAATTGCGCCATACTGATTCTTGAAGAAGAAGAAGAAGAACATTGCAGGAATACCCACAATCATACCCGTGGCTGTCGTGATAAGAGCTTCCGAAATGTTGTCGGCGAGTTTCGAAGCCGAGCCCGCGCCTTCGGTTGCGATTGTATTAAACGCCTTGACCATACCCGAAACCGTTCCGTAAAGACCCAACATAGGCGCGAGCGAAGCGATAACCGAAAGGTAGTTAATCAAGACATACGGGGTTGCGAATTCTTCGACCGAGGCTTCTTCCATGGCCGAAGCGACCGCATCGGGGTCAATTTCGCGCGGGTCTGCGCGGGAGAGCCCTTCGCCTATGATGTTTGTGATGGGCGAGGGATTCTTTTCGCAGAAGTCCATAGCCTCCTGAATTTGAAGTTTGCCGACCATTTTCGAGACTTTCGCCACGCCGTCGGGGTTCAAGAACTTCTTTTTCCGGATTGCGATGAAATTATAGACGATGAGGGTTGTTCCGAAAATACCGAAAAGTCCCAACGGATACATTGTCCAACCGCCCGCACGCCACATATCGCCGAGGGATTTTTCGACCGTCTGGGGCTGGTTGGGCTTTTCGGGCGAATCCGACGCGGCTGCGTCTGTTTCCTGCGCCACCGCAAATTGTGCGGTAAACGCGATTGCGATTACTGAGAGGATTGTTAGGATTTTGCTTTTCATCTAATTATATTTTTGGTGTTTATATTTTTATGAAATTTATTTGGGCTTTTATCGCAAAACTGCGGTTTATATAAGGTGAATATTGTCCGATTTTATCGAATGTTCAAGCAATTTTTTAGCATTTTTACAGGCGTTTTCGCGCAGGCTCGGCGGCGGATATTTCTGTGCCATGGGCGTATGCGTGCCACACGGGTTGTGGAAGGCTGCAAAGAGCGCGTCGGGAGTGATGTTGGTGCAATATGCTGTGCGGCGATAGGGCGTCAGATTTTCGATTTTGCGAAAGCCTCGATTTTCGCGCAGAGCTTGCTTAATCCGTTTCGGCGGTTGGGCGAAAGGTGTGTCGAGATATTGACTTCGGCGAGACAGGCGGGATCGAGCCGCGCGACTTCGGCGGGGGTTAGCCCGCTGTAAAGCGAGCAGACAAGCGAAGCCACTGCACGCGTTATCAGCGAATCGGCATCGCTTTTAAAATAGCACTTTCCCTCCGAAAAGCTCGGCACGAGCCACAGGCTCGAAACGCAGCCCTTTACTATATACTCGTCGGTTTTGAGTTCGGGTTCGAGGTGGGGCTGGGTTTTGTTTTTTTCGATTAGGTATTCGAAAAGCTCCTGCGGGTCGGGAAAAATTCCGAACTCGTCGCGCAGGGCGCGTTTTCTCTCTTCGATGATGTCCATAGAAGCTCAGATTCCGTAAATTTTTATGTTGTTTTGGTTGGCGAGGGCTGCGACCTTTTCCTTTTCGAGGATTATGACTTTGCCCGCCTCGACCGCGACGTTTTCGATGTGCGAGGCGGCGAGTTTGCGGACAGTGCGCTCGCCGATTACGGGAACGTCGAAGCGGTAGTCCTGATTGGGCTTGACGGTTTTTGCGAACAGGCAATCCTTTGCCTCGAACTCTCCGGCGCGTTCGAGCATTTTATCCGTGCCCTCCCACGCCTCGACCGCCAAGACGCTGCCGTGCGAAACGACGCAACCCTGACCGACGTCGAGCCGCGCCATCTCGCGGGCGATTGTCATACCGTGTTCGAGGTCGGATTGCGAGATATTCCATTTTTTGCCGCAGAAAAAGCCCTTCGGGGCTATGCAATCGTCGAGGAAGCAGCGCGCGTCGAGCAGGCGGACGCCGATTTTCGCCATTTGGTCGGCTATTGCCCCGAAGATTGTTTCGGCGTTGCGGCGTTTGAGCGTAGCCAAAATCATCATCGCTTTGAGGTCGAGTTTGAGCCCCTTGAAGAGTTTTTTCGGGGTGATTTGCCCCGCCATCATCGCGTTTGTCGCGCCGTGTTTTTTAAGCTCTTTGAGGAGTCTGCCGAGTTGCCCGATATTGAAGATTTCGACGTCCGACTTGTCGAAGCTCTCGATTAGCTCGGGCGCGGTTTCGCCTTCGAGTGCCATTAGGCATGTCGGAATGTTCAGTTTCCGCAATTTTTCGACGAGTATTTGCGGATACACGCCCTTGCCCGCCAGAACTGCGAGTTTGTCCTGCGGATTGAAATCTTCGGGTAGGAATTGCGATAGCATTTTTTTATTGGTTGTATCAGTTTTTGGGTGCGCTTAACAGGAAGTCCGCGGGCGTTATGCGTTTTGCCGCGAAGCCGTTTTTGGTGTCGAAGCCGAAAACCACCGACCTGCGCAGCTGTCGGCAGGGCGCGAGTTCCCGCGATATTTCGCGTTCGCGCAGCATTCCGATTTGTTCGATTTCGAGCGGGAAGTCGGATTTTTCCGCGCCGTTTTTGACAGTAGCGCGCTGGCGGTTGCGGATAAAATCGGTTCTGCCGCTGTCGGTTTTGAACTCGGCGAATCCGTCCAAGACGACGACTTCGATTCCGTTTTCGCCCCCCGCTATGTAGAACGACTTCGCCCTGAATTCGAAATTCCCCGAGCGCGTTTTCACCACTAACACGCTTTTTGCCGTCGGCTCGGGGCAATCGAAATCGAGTCTGCCGCCCGAAAACGAAATTGCGAGTTTCGAATTCGAGCGGGCGCGCGGGTATGCGCCGAACTCGTCTGCGGTTGCCGCCGCCGTCTGCGGGGCGTCCTGTTCGAGCGATTCGACTGCGAATTTTGTTTCGGGGTGCGCTATTATTGCCGCGCCGTTTGAAAGGCGCAAAGCGGCGTATTGTTTTTTGCCGCACTCCGCCGAAAGCCCGTCGGCCGCGAGCGTTTCGCCCTGCGAACATTTAAGCGGCGCGCCTGAGCGTTCGATTTTCGGCGAATTGCGCAATGTGTGCAGGAATGCAGCCCCGCGGACTGTGCCCGCGTTGTGGGCGTCCGCCGCGAGCGCGGAAACCGCCAGAAAAACCGAAAGCAATGCGATGATATTTTTCACTATTTTACAACGATATTTACGATTTTATTGGGAACGTAGATTTCCTTGACAATCGTTTTGCCGTCGGTGAAAGTGCGGACATTTTCGATGTTCTTGGCCGCCGCCAGAACGTCGTCTTTCGCGCTTTCGGCGGGAATTCGGAGTTCGCCGCGCAGTTTGCCGTTAACCTGAACTGCGATTTTTATCGAGGCGTTTTTCATTTTCGACTCGTCCGCCTCGGGCCACTGCGCCTTTGCTACCGACCCCTCGAAGCCAAGTCTGTGCCAGAGTTCCTCGGCGATGTGCGGTGCAAACGGCGCGAGTATGCGCACGAATTTCGACGCGCTTTCGAGCGAGACCGTCTGCGCCTTCTGCATTGCGCTCACGAAAATCATCATCTGCGAGATTGCGGTGTTAAAGCGCAATGTCTCGATGTCGACGCCGACTTTCTTGATGGTCTCGTTGAGCGATTTGAGAAAGTCGGACGAATCTTCGGCGTCCTTCGAAATCTTGGCGTTTACGCCGCCCGTTGAAGGGGCGACAAACTCGCGCCAGACTTTTTTCAGGAAGCGCGAGACGCCCTCGATACCGTTCGTGTTCCACGGTTTCTGGTCTTCGAGAGGCCCGAGGAACATTTCGTAGAGGCGCAGCGAATCCGCGCCGTATTTGGCAATGATGTCGTCGGGGTTGACTACGTTGCCGCGCGACTTGCTCATTTTAAAGCTGCGGGCGTCGACGAGTATGGACTTGTCGGATTTCAGCGCGAAGTTTGCGCCGATTTTTTCGACGTCGTTTTCGGCGAGCTTTACGGGTTCGACGCCCTCTTCGCCCGCGTGCGAAGCCGAGACGAATTTGCCGTCCTTTTTATAGCCCGTAAATTCGAGCTGTCCCAAAATTATGCCCTGATGGAAGAGTTTTTTAAACGGCTCCGAGCCTTTTACTACGCCGCAATCGTAGAGCACTTTATGCCAGAAACGCGCGTAGAGCAGGTGCAAGACGGCGTGTTCCGCGCCGCCGATGTAGAAGTCGGGATACTGCCAATAATGTTCGGCTTCGGCGGAGATGGGGGCGGTATCGTTGCGGGGGTCGCAATAGCGCAGGTAATACCAGCACGAGCCCGCCCACTGCGGCATTGTGTTTGTTTCGCGCCTGCCGTCGAACCAGCCGTCTGCGCCCGAAAATTCCGAAGCGGGCACGACTTCCGCCGTCGCGGGGTTGACCTTTACTTGCAGCCAGTCTTCGGCGTGCGCAAGCGGGCTTTCGCCCGTGCCCGAGGGCTTATAGTTGTCGACTTTCGGCAGTTTTAGCGGCAGGTATTTTTCGGGCAGCGGCAAAGCGTAGATTGTTTCGCCGTCGGCGTTTTTGCACGAAACGGGCGTTTCGGGAAGGTTCCACTTGCCCGACTTTTGCGCCGCCGTGTAGGCGTCTTCGCCCACCCAGACAATGGGGAAGGGTTCGCCCCAATAGCGTTGGCGCGAGAAAAGCCAATCGCGCAATTTATAGTTGACAGACTTTTTGCCTACGCCCATTTCTTGCAGCATTTCGGTGATTTTTTTCTTGCCTTCGAGCGACGGCGTGCCGTCCCACTTGCCCGAATTCACCATTTTGCCTACTTCCGTGAACGGCAGCGGAATTTCCGAGCCGTCGGCGTTCTTTTTGTCGATTACTTTTATAATGGGCAGGTTGAATTTTACGGCGAAGTCGTAGTCGCGGTCGTCGTGCGCGGGAACTGCCATAATCGCGCCCGTGCCGTAGCTCATCAGGACGTAGTCGGCTATCCATATGGGGATTTTCGCGCCGTTGACGGGGTTTATGGCGTGCGCGCCCGTGAAGACGCCCGTCTTGTCTTTGGCGAGGTCGGTTCGGTCGAGGTCGCTCTTTGAGGCGACTGCTTTTTTATAGTCGGCTACCGCCTGCCTGTTTTCGTCCGATACGAGAGCGTCCACAAGCGGGTGTTCGGGCGCGATTACCATGTATGTCGCGCCGTAGAGGGTGTCGGGGCGCGTCGTGAAAATGCGCAGTTTCTTGCCCTTCGCGGCGGAGTCGGCTATTTCGAAATCGACTTCCGCGCCCTCCGAACGCCCAATCCAGTTCGTTTGCAGGCGTTTTGTGGACTCGGGCCAATCGAGGTCTTTGAGCCCGTCTATGAGTTTGTCGGCGTAGGCTGTGATTTTCAGCACCCACTGGCGCAGCTTCTTGTGTTCCACTGGGAATTTGCCGACTTCGCTCTTGCCGTCGATGACTTCTTCGTTAGCCAAAACCGTGCCGAGGGCGGGGCACCACCACACGGGCTTTTCATCGACATATGCAAGTCCGCGCTGGAAGAGTTTGAGGAATATCCACTGCGTCCACTTGAAATAGGCGGGGTCGGTGGTGTTGATTTCGCGCGACCAGTCTATGGCAAAGCCTATGCTTTTGATTTGGCGGCGGAAGTTGTCGATGTTCGCGGCGGTGGTGACTGACGGATGCGTGCCCGTCTTTACTGCATATTGCTCGGCGGGCAGCCCGAACGCGTCCCAGCCCATAGGGTGCAGGACGTTGAACCCCTTCGCCCACTTGTAGCGCGCGATTATGTCGGAGGCGGTATAGCCTTCGGGGTGACCGATATGAAGCCCCGCGCCCGAGGGGTAGGGAAACATATCCAAGATATAATACTTGGCTTTTTTTGTTGTGGCGATGTCTTCGGCGGCAAACGTTTTGTTGTCGTCCCAAGTTTTCTGCCAGCGTTTTTCGATGTCGGTAAAGTTGTATTCTGCGTTGCTGTTTGCCATGATTATATTCCGAAAATGCTTCTATAAATACACGGTATTTTTACAAATTTTGACGCGGCGTCAAAATAAAAATGGCGCATTTCGGAAAAATAAAGCCCCTACGAAAATGCCGTTTTTTTCGAAAAAAACATGGGATTTTGATAAAAATACTCTAAAAATGGATGAAATAGGGTATTGAAAACAAGGCAATGTCGGATTTTTTAAGATTTTTCTCGAAAAGCTGGGAACAAGCAAAAGTTTTTACGGTCAAAAAATACGATTTTTCTCGAAAAAATTCTCAATTTTTTACAAAAAACGCCTAAAAATTCGAATTTTTTAAAAAATTTTTGATTTTTTTTCGGAAAAAGGTTGAAAATATAAAAAACATTCACACGATTCATAACTATCGCCCCTAAAAATATGTTTGATTTTCAACAAAAGAGGGGGAATCACTAAAAACAACAGAAAAAGAAAATAGCGAAGAAGAAGGAGTCGCGTTATATGGCAAGAAAGAGCGGTACAGCAAGAATCCCCGGGATGACACAAATCTCGATAAGCCTTCCGCAGGAATTGGTTAAACAGATTGACGAAATGGCGAGACTGGACAATCGCAATCGTTCAAACTTCATAGCCAATAGCCTCCAAAATTTGGCAAAAGAGAGCCTTGGTGTTGCAGAACCCAAGAGACGCATTAGAGGATAACAACCTCTGTGTTTTCATTCCTTAACCTATATAATAACGGGGTGCGAGTAGCACCCCGTTTTTGTTTGCGCATTTTGCCAAGGATTTTGCAAACCCGTTGATTGGCTCGCGCAAACTTGTCGGAATGTTTTTTAGGGCGTTTTTTTGTAGGCATGTTTGTGTCGGGGTTCGTGCGTATGAGGCGGGCGGTTTTCCATGATACGGGTATGATACTATTATATACGCAAAAAAAAAGACGGGCAGTGGGAGCTGTCCGTCTTTCATTGGCAGGATATATTATTTCTTCGAGGATTGTTGGGAGGCGGGTTGTTTTTTCTGTCCGCCGACAATATTATTGAAAATGTTTTTTAGCTCATTGACGGTATCTCCACCCGTCTTGACTGAGGCTTTCCAGCCGCCCTTCAATATGTGTTGTGTCGCCTGTGCGACGACCTGCGGGACGACTGTTGCGGCGACTTGCGCGGCGGTATAGCCGCCGGCGTCGGTGCCTATGTTTTCTATGACGAAATCGGGAAGTTGCGACTCTGCAATGTTGCCGAGCACGGAAGATGAGACCGAGCCGTTTTTAAAGGAGAGTTTTTTGATGATGAATTTCATCGGCTCTTTCTTTGTTGAGTCGGGCTGTGTTGTGGTGGTGGCGGTTTTAGTTTCGGGTTTATTTGCGATACCTAGGTTGTTTTCGACAATTGCGATGATGTCGTTTATATTGGATGAGGTGAGGGCGTTGTCGGAAGATGCCTCGTAATTGAGTTCGAGTCCGTCAATATTGATTTCGTCGATGATGACGACGTTCTTTGAAAGGAATGTCATCGGCTGGATATCCAAGTCTACGAGGGCGTATTTGAATTTTACAGCGCACTCCTTTTTATATTTCTTGGCGGGGTTTGTTATATAGAAGTCGGTTATTGCGATGCTTTCGTCAAAGGGTCGGATTTTTACGCCGCCTACGCCGCCAGTAATTTCCGTGCCCGCGGTCGCCGCCTTTATTGCGTAATCGGCTATATAGCCCGCGCAAAAGTGGAGGGCTACCAGCAGGACGACCGCCGCCAAAAAGCCCAATTTTACGAGCGAAAACAGGCAACCGCCGTTTCTGGATTTCGACAAAGTATTTTCTTTCATATCTTCTCTATATAATAGGCGCGGGCTAAAAAAATCAAGAATTTTGAATCAAAACGTTGCAAAATGCGCAAAAATTTGCGAGTGTTGAGGTCGTATGAAAATCAAAGCTTTTAAAGGATTAAGACCAACCGTCGCGGAGGCGAAAGACATTGCAAGTTTGCCCTATGACGTTGTGGATTTCGAACAGGCATGTCGTCAGGCGGAAGGCAAGCCCCTGAGTTTTATGCGCGTTGTGCGCAGCGAATTAGAGCTTGACCCGAGTATTGACCCGTATTCGGACGTCGTGTATGAGCACGCGAAGCAGAATTTTCAAAAGCTTGTAGACGGCGGGCATTTGGTGCGCGAAGATGCGCCGTGCATGTATCTCTACCGCCAGCAGATGGGCGACCACTCGCAGACGGGACTGGTTGCGACGTTCAGTGCGCAAGACTATGACGACGACGTTATCAAGAAGCACGAAAAGACGCGCGAAGCCAAGGAGAACGACCGCTATCGTCTCACGCGCACTTTGCGCGTCAACACAGGCCCCGTGTTCTTGACGGTCAAGGACGGGACGCTTTTGGACAGGATTGTTGAAGACAAGAAGGACGAAGACGCGCTTTTCGACTTCACTGCCGACGACGGCATTCGCCACACGGTTTGGAAGATTTCCGATCCGAAATTGTTGGCGCAGATTGTGGAGACTTTCGACAAGATTCCGTGCGCGTATGTGGCGGACGGACACCACCGCAGCGCGTCGAATGCGCGTTGCGCGCGCTTGATGAAGGCGGAAAATCCCAACCACACGGGCGACGAAGACTACAACTGGTTTTTGTCGGTATGCTTTCCCGCGGGGCAGCTTAAAATTCTGCCCTACAACCGCGTTGTGAAGGATTTGGCGGGGCTGTCTAAGGAGGCGTTTTTGGACGCGGTTTCGAAGGTCTGCAAGCTTTCAAAAAGCGGAGAGAAAGCTCCGACGCATTCGAAGAGGGTTTCGATGTATTTGGACGGTCAATGGTATAGTTTGGACTTCGAGAACACGGACGGGCTTGACGCGGTGCAATCGCTCGATGTGGCGCTGTTGCAGGACAGGGTTCTTGCGCCGATTCTCAAAATCGGCGACCCGCGCACCGACGAGCGAATCGACTTTGTGGGCGGAATCAAGGGTACGGGCGAGCTTGAAAAGCTCGTGGACGGCGGCGGTTTTGCCGTGGCGTTTTCGATGTTCCCGACGACTGTTGACCAGCTTATGGCGATTGCCGACGCGGGCGCGATTATGCCGCCGAAGAGCACTTGGTTTGAGCCGAAGCTGCGTTCGGGATTGTTTATCCACACTTTCTAATTTCGCGGTTTAATGCCGTTTTGTGCGGGCGCGGCGGTCTTTGCGATTGCCCGCCCGCTTTGGAATATACGGGGTGAAAAAATGTTTTTAGCGAAGCCGAAGATTATTCCCGCGCCGAAGTCGGCGAAGTGGGGCGAAGGGTTTTTGCCGTGGCAAAAGGCGGCGTTCGACATTTCGCGCGAGGGGCTGCCGTCGGGGGATTTTGTGTTTGTCGATGCGGCTTCGGGCGAAGTGGCTCGGGCGCAAGGCTACAAGCTCTCGGTATGCGAACGCGGAATTTTCATTGCAGCGCGGGATTTGGCGGGCGCGCGCAACGCTTTGCAAACGCTGCGTCAAATGGCTTTGCAAGCTGGCGAAAACGGGCTGCGGTTTGTCGAGATTGAAGACTATCCCGATTTGGAAGTGCGCGGGTTTATGCTCGACATCAGCCGCTGCAAGGTGCCGACTATGCGCGAGCTGGGGCTGCTTGTGGACAGGCTTGCGCTGCTGAAATTCAACAGGCTCGAACTCTACACCGAGCATACGTTCGCGTTTGAAGGGCACGAAATCGTCTGGGCTGACGCGAGCCCCATGACTGCCGAGCAATACAGGAATCTCGACGAAATGTGCGCGTTTGCTGGAATCGAGCTTGTGGCGAACATAAACGGGCTCGGGCATATGGAGAGATGGCTGAGATATCCGAAGTATCGGCACTTGGCGGAGAGCGATGCTCCGTTTGTAGACCCGCTGGGGAATGCGAGGAAGTTTCCGACGACGCTGTATCCCGACGAAAATGCGGCGGCGTTTATGGACTCGCTTTATGCGCAATTTCTGCCGAATTTTTCTTCCGACAAGATAAACATCGGCGGCGACGAGCCGTGGGAGCTCGGAATGGGGCGCAGCAAGCCGCTTTGCGCGACGCCCGAAGGCAAATACCGTCTTTACATCAAGCACGTTGCGCGTCTTGCCGAGCTTGCGGCGGCGCGGGGCAAGGGCGGGGTGTATTTTTGGGCTGACGTGCTTATGCGCAAGCCTGAATTTTCGAAATTACTGCCCGAAAATATGACGCCCGTTTTGTGGGGGTATTATCTCGACCACCCGTATGAGGAGCAATGCGCGTATATGAGCGGGCTTGGGCGCGATTTTTTGGTCGCCCCGGGAACGAGCACCTGGAATAGTTTCGGGTCGCGCTGGGACTGCGCGTTTGAAAATATTTCGGTTGCGTGCAAGTGCGCGAAAAAATACGGCGCGAAGGGTATGGTTTTGACACAATGGGGTGACGGCGGCAATCATCAGCCGTTCTGTGCGATGTTCCCCGCGGTTGCGGCGGCCGCGGCATGTGCGTGGGGTGAAGTTCCTACCGAGGAATTTGTCTGCGACGCGCTTTCGAAAAATATTTTCGGCGACGCGACGGGCGAATTTGCGCGGGCTCTCTGTGCGCTGGGGCGTTGCGATGTTTCGGACAAGCTGTTTAGTTTGCACCACAGGATGTTTTTTGCCGACGCGCAAAAGGCTCAGCGGCTTGCGGCGGAATTTGCGGGGGTGGCGGATTACGACAAGCTGTCGGCGTCGGTGGATTTTGCGGCGTCGCTTGCGGGGTGCGCAAAGCTTTCGTGCGGCGATGCGCAGGCGTGCATGGACGAATTCGCGCTCGCATGTCAGATGATTAAATGGGGCTTTGAAAAGGCGAAGGGCGACTTTGCGTCGGACTCGGACGCGCAGCAGGTCGCGCTAAAATTCATTGCGGCTGAATACGAACGGGTGTGGCTTTTGCGGGCGAGGCTCGGTGGGCTTGCGGAATCGGCGGGGAAAATCCGCGCGGTGAAGCCCGAACTTTTTGAAACGGCGTTTTTCCAATGAGTGTTTCGGCGTTGATGGCGTATATTTCGGCGTGTGTGGTGTTGGCGTTGATGCCGGGGCCCGACATATTTTTCGTGCTCAGTTCGAGTGTGTCTAAGGGGTTTAGAGTGGGGTTTTACATTACGCTCGGGCTGTGCTCGGGCATTACGGTGCACACGTTTTTATGTGCGGCGGGAATTTCGCTCGTGATTGCGACGACGCCGATTTTGCTTAAAGGGGTGTACGTTTTGGGCGCGGCGTATTTGGGGTATTTGGCGTATTCAAGCTACAAGTCGAAGCCCGAGCCTTTGGGCGGGGTGGTGCGTAAAAACGGCGGTGTCGGCGCGGGGGCGTATGTGTCGGCGGAATTTACGAATGCTGAATGTGCCGAAAACGCGCGTTCAAGCGGTGTTGTGGCGCAAGGAGTGTGCGGGCGGAAGGCGGAATTTCTGCCGCTGTTTTTGCGCGGGTTTTTGATGAATGCGACGAATCCGAAAGTGGTGCTTTTTTATTTGTCGTTTTTTCCGCAATTTCTGGTGGAAGGCTGGCTGCCTGTGTGGTGTCAGATTTGTTTTTTAGGGGCGGTTTTTATGTTGTGTGTGCTTGTTTGCTACACACCGCTTGCATACTGTGCGGAGAGGATTTCGGCGGTGTTTGCGTCGATGAGGTTCGCCAAAATTATGCGCTGTCTGAGTGTGGGAGTATTCGGAGCGTTGTCGTCATCGCTAATTGTCGAACTTTTTTTGGGTTGAAGGGCGAAAAATCTTTACTTTTTTGTCGGGCAATCCACTATGTAAACGCATGTAGAAAGGGAGTTTGTTTGCGCGTGGCTGCCGCGCGTAAAAACAGGCTCGGAAAATTTATGAACGAAGAATTGTTGAAAATCAGACACAGTGCCTCGCACGTATTGGCGGAAGCGGTTTTGCGACTGTTCCCCGAAGCGAAACTCGACATCGGTCCGGCGACCGACTCGGGCTTTTACTACGACTTCGATTTGAGCCACAAGTTCACTGCCGAAGACCTCGAAAAAATCGAATCCGAAATGAAGAAAATCATTTCCGAAAACCAGAAATTCGAGCGTTTCACGCTTTCGCGAGCCGAGGCCGAGAAGAAAATCAGGGAGCTGGGGCAGGAGGAATTCAAGCTCGGGCGTCTTGCCGACATTCCCGAAGGAGAGGAGATTTCGTTCTACAAAAACGGCGAATTTTGCGACCTCTGCGCGGGGCCGCACGTCGACTACACCAAGCGCATAAAGGCTTTCAAGTTGCTTTCGGTTGCGGGAGCGTATCACCGCGGGGACGAAAACAACAAGCAATTGCAGCGCATTTACGGCACGGCGTTCGCCTCGAAAGAGGAGCTTGCCAAGCATCTCGAACAGATGGAGCAGGCAAAGTTGCGCGACCACCGCAAGCTCGGCAGGGAGATGGGGCTGTTCACGATTGTAGACCGTGTGGGGCAGGGCCTTATTCTGTGGAAGCCAAAGGGCGCGATTGTCCGCCAGAGTTTGCAGGATTTCATTCTCGAACTTTTGCGCAAGCAGGGGTATCAGCAGGTGTTTACACCGCATATCGGAAAGCTCGGGCTTTTCCGCACCAGCGGGCACTTTCCATACTACAAGGAATCGCAGTTCGTGCCGATTGTCGAGCGCGAGGATATGGCGCGTATGGCGGCGGAAAACCTCGATGTTAAAACGTTCGAGGAAAAGGTCGAAAACGGCGACGTTCAGGGCTTTTTGCTCAAACCGATGAACTGTCCGTTCCACGTCGAAATCTACAAGAGCGACCCGCACTCGTATCGCGAATTGCCCGTGCGTTTGGCGGAATTCGGCAATGTGTATCGCTGGGAGCAATCGGGCGAGCTTAACGGCATGACGCGCGTGCGCGGTTTCACACAGGACGATGCCCACATTTTCTGCATCCCTGAACAGCTCGACGACGAAATTCAAGGGTGTCTCGATTTGGTCAAGGCGGTTTTCGAAACTATCGGCATGCGCGAATATCGCGTGCGCATTTCCCTGCGCGATCCCGCGAGCGATAAATATGTCGGCGACGAGCAGAACTGGGTCAAGAGTGAAGCCGCCATCCGCAAAGCCGCGAAGTCGCTGGGTGTTCCCTTCACTGAGGAAATCGGCGAAGCGGCGTTCTATGGCCCGAAAATCGATTTCGTTGTAAAGGACGTTATCGGCAGGGAATGGCAGCTCGGCACGGTTCAGGTGGACTACAACTTGCCCGAGCGTTTCGACCTCTCATACATTGGGCAGGACAACAAGCCGCACCGTCCGATTATGATTCACCGCGCGCCGTTCGGTTCGCTCGAACGCTTCACCGGCGTGTTGATTGAGCACTTCGGCGGAAACTTCCCGACGTGGCTCGCGCCCGAGCAGGTCAGGATTCTGACTCTAAACGACGAGGTTGTGCCCTATGCCGACGAGCTCTTCAAGAAGCTTCGCGATGTCGGGGTGCGCGTGTCGGTCGACGACTCGGGCGAAAAGCTCGGCGCGAAGGTTCGCAAGGCCGAAACCGACAGGGTGCCGCATATGTTTGTCATCGGCAAGAAGGAAGCGGAAGCCGGTATGGTTTCGGTTCGCTCGCGCATAAGAAAGTCGTTTGAAGGGCAGAAGTCGGTTGACGAAGCTGTCGCGATGATTACTGACGATATTGCGAGGCGCGTTCTCCCCGACTCCTACTAAACCCGCTGGGCGGGTTCCCATAGATGGGCACAGGCGGAGGATTTGCCATTGGCAAATTTTCCTCCTTTGTCTAACGCCTACATTTTTTATATGGCGGGCATAGGCGGCGATTGACTTCCAGTCAATGCACCTTTATCAAACGCCTACACGCGAATTTGTTAAATTTATACCAAAGCGTTCTTCATTTGAAGAACGCTTTTTGATTTTTAGTTTTACAAAGGAGGCGTGTTTACGTTGAATTGACGAAGCCAATCGCGCCACTTTCTGAACAGTGGCAGCCCCGCCCAGCGGGGTTCGGGAATGGAGGAATCAGGCGGTTAGGAAGTGGTCGGCGGCTATTTTGTCGATGACCTTGCAGACTTGGGCTGAGAGGTCGGAGTTTTTCGAATAATCCGCCTTTGTGGTGAAGTCTACGCGGTTTTCGTTTAACAGGCGTTCGGACTGTTTTCGTTTTTGCGGCGACCCGTCGTGGACGGCTATCGAATAGCCACCCTGTGTTTTGACGAGTTTCATTGCGGGGATATCGGTCGAACCGTCGCCGAAGTATATCATTCGCTTGAACGGAACGGGGCGCAAATTTTCGGGCATATAGTTATTGATTGATTTCTGCACGTCGAAAATCCCCTTGTTTATGCGGAAGAGGAAATTCATTTTGGTTGTGTAATTGACTGCCTGCGCAGGCCACATTGCAACCCCGTAAATGTCATACATAAAGCTTGAAGCGTAGATTTTATGGAATTTGTCGGCGATTGCCGTGCCCTCAATCATCTCCTTTATGCCCGAAGAGATGATGTAATGCTTGACTGTCGCGCCGTATTTTGCGCCGTAGTCGTTTATGCGCGTGAACCAATCGTTGCCGTTTTTGGAGACGAGTCCTTTATAGAATTTCACTTTTTTGCCGAAGCGGACGAAGTCGTCGCGCCTGATTTTGATGTCGTGTTTTTTTGCCTGATTGCACATCAGGTACATATATGAGAGGATTTCGTCGGCGTCCTGTTTGCGGGCTATGCGGCAGGTCTCGCGCCAGAAGGCGGTCGGCTCTTTCTGCAACTGCGGTATGAAGGAATACTCCTGCATATTTGCTGGGGAAAGTGTGCCGTCGAAATCGTAACAGAGGGCTATGGTGAAGTTCTTTTTGCCTTTCATAATAAAAAATAATTGAAAATCACAAAATCAGCATTGCGTCGCCGTAGGAGTAGAAATTGTATTCGCGGGCGATTGCCTGTTTATAGATGTCTTTTAAAAGCGCTATTCCCGCGGTGTCGTTCGGAGTTAGAAACGCCGAAACAAGGCACATTAGCGAAGAGCGCGGCAGGTGGAAATTGGTTATCATTGCGTCGGCGGATATGACTTTTTGCGGCGGATAGACGAACAACGACGCGCTTTCGACGACGGGTTTTGTGGTATCGATTTGCGCGTCGCCTAGTTTTCGAAAAAAGTCCTCCATTGCGCGGAGCGAAGTTGTGCCGACGGCAAGTCGCGGTCTTTTATGTTCGGCGAGCGCGCGGAGGGCGGGTATGGGGATTTCGTAGAGTTCGCTATGCATTGTGTGCCGTTCGATAATGTCGCTTTTTAGCGGCTGGAAAGTGCCTATTCCGACGTGGAGGGTGAGGTTATGGAAGCGGTTGCCGCGGGTTTCGAGGTTTTGGATTAGTTCCGGTGTGAAGTGTAGCCCCGCGGTGGGGGCGGCGGCGGCGACGCGTTTTGCGGAATCGGCGTAGACGGTTTCGTAGCGGGTATTGTCGAATGTGCGGTCGTAATCGGGGGCGTGCTGGTCGCGCCCGATATATGGAGGAAGGGGGACGACGCCGACTTCCTCCGCCATATCGACGGGGTTTTTAAAACGCGGCGCAAGCGCGAATTTTACAAGGCAGTTCCCGTTTTCGAGGTGTCGGAGAACTTCGGCGTCGAATGTGTTGGCTACTCCGAAATGCGCGCCGCTTTTGAGGCGTTTTGCGGGGCGCAGCATACAATTCCATATGTTGTCGCCGTCGTTTGAAGGGGTGAGCAAAAGGCATTCGACGTTTGCACCGGTGCTTTTTTTGGCGAAGATACGCGCCTTCAAGACTGCGGCGTTATTGCGGAAAAAATCGTAATTTTCGGGGAGGAGGTCGGGCAAGTCCCTGAAAATAGCATGTGTGATTTTTTGCGATTTCCTGTCGAAAACAAGCAGTTTTGAGTCGTCGCGTTTTTGCGCGGGGAAGCGGGCTATGCGCTCCTCGGGAAGTTTGTAATCCAAAACCGAAACGTCCATAGTTATTTCTTCAAAGTTTTCAAAAGTCTGTGTGCTCTGGGTTCGCGCCAAACTGCGGTTTGCGCGAGCTCCGCCGAAGCCGATGCACGGGCGACGGAAATCTTCAATGCGTCGAGCGGCGCGGTTGTGCGGGAAAGTTCGAACATAAGCGACGCGGTGAGGACGTCGCCGCAACCCGTTGCGGAGATTTCGCGTTTTATTTCGGGCGGGGTGAGCGTGTGGAAATCGGTTCCCAAGCGGGCGAATATTTCGCCGTTTGAATTGCTGACGACGAAATTTTCGGTGTTCGCGAAGAGAGATGCCGAAAGTGTTTTTATGTTTTTATTTTTGCCGAATGTTGTGGTTAATTCGTCGCGGTTGATTTTTAGCAGGAAGAGTTTTTCCCGCGAGAATGCCGCGAGCGGTTTGCCGTAGGTATCGACGCAGAGGCGCAAATTTTTTTTGGCGCAAAGTTTGGCGAGTTTTTTTGCGTATGCGTCTTTCCACCCCGCGAAGCTGCCGCAGAATGCGATGAAGTCGCCGGTGCGGGCGAGTTTTCCGATTTTATCCAATGCGTTATTGAATGCGTGTTCGGGGATTTTTACGTCCCCGCCCAAGAATGTTGTTTCGAGTCCGTTTTTCGGGTTTCGGCAGACGAGTCCCTCTCGGGTTTCGCCGTCGATTTGTGTCGTTAATGGTATGCAGAAATCCGCCTTTTTTAGCCACGCCGAGCATCGCTGTCCCGTGAATCCCGCGGGGAAGATTATGGCGTATTGTTTTCTACCCGAAAGTTTATTTAATGCCCTTGCAGTGTTTACGCCCTTGCCGCCGACTTGGAAAGAAACGTCTGACGCTGCGCGTGTTGTCTTTCCCTCTTGCGGAAACTGGAACTGTGCTGTCGATTCAGCCAGCAGATTCCCCGTTATTGTTATATATTTAGGCATTCTTCCTATCTTTCAAAAAATTTCCCTCCCTGCAACTCTTTTATATATTGGTAAGAGGCGCGAAGGCATAACCAATGCGCTTTGCTCTTTTGTTAAAGTTTTTGTAGTTTCGAAGGAGGCGTCCGCAGATGCGGCTTCCATTGCGGGGGCTTTGCCAGTGTGTTTTGTTCTTTTGTTTAAACATTGCAGGGGTTATTGGTGGAGGAATATGTTTGTTGTGTGAAAGTTCGATAAAACTGTTTTGACAAATGTTTATGTATTTACTTTAATATCTCCAAAAATTTTCAAGCAGGGCACTGACGCGGATTGCCTGCGGCAATGTCCGCTTTGCTAAACTTTAACTGATAATCAAAACTCATTGGCAAGACCAGAAATGGGGGGAGGGCGGAAATATTTTACGGCAGTAAAATCCGCCCTCGGGGGCAGAGCCCCCGCTCTCCGTCGAGGGCTATGCCTTCGCGCCTCTTTCGGAATTACAAATAACGGCAATCGTCGGGGTTTTTGGTTTGGTAGCCCGAATCTTGGCGGTCGTGGTTGATGTGGTTTTTCTTGGCGTAGACTTGGTAGAAATCGTCGGCGGTCATACCCAGAACCTGCGCAAGCGATACGAGAAAATGCAGCATATCCACAACTTCCACACGCGCATTCTGCACGTCGAACTTCTGGTATTTTGCCCACCACTTCCACGGAACGGAGTCGACAAGCTCGGCATTTTCCTGCGCGAGGGCGCGGCTGTAATTGAGCGTCCACTTGATTTTGTCTTCGTCGCTCATCGCGCTCGTATCGACGCCGATGCGCTTGTTGAGTTCCGCCTGCATTTTGAAAATTTCGTCGAGTTTGTCCATAGTAGTTTGATTTTTGTTGTTGATGTGGAAGAAGGGGCAAAGGTGTGCGCAAAAAAAACTTCGGCGAGGGCAAAAAGCTACATCAGCCCGAGGTCTTCGTAGTCGGGCATAAGCTCGGTTTCGAGATTCGCGAGGCGGAAGCGGTCGGCGCGCGTGGGCAGTGCGTCGAGAAAGAATTTTCCGTAGCCCTTCGACGCCACGCGCGAATCGAGTATCACAACCGCGCCGCGGTCTTTGCGCGTGCGGATTAGCCGCCCCACGCCTTGGCGGAATTTGATTACGGCATTCGGAAGCATAATGTCGGTAAAGCCGCTGCCGCCGAGGCTTTCGGCAAGCTCCATTTTCGCCTCAATCAGCGGGTGCGAGAAATTGTCGAACGGCAGTTTCGTGATTACCACCTGCGAGAGCGCGTCGCCGGGGACATCGACGCCCGTCCAGAACGAGTCCGTGCCCAGCAAAACCGCATCGCCCGCGTTTTTGAAAACGCGCAGCATTTCGCTTCTGCCCGCGGTTTCGCCCTGAATGAGGATTTTGCGCGGAGCGAGAACCTCCGATTTTTTCAGATACTCTCCCACTTTTTTAAGCTCCGAATAACTCGTAAAAAGCACGAGCGTCCCGCCCTTGACAAGAAAGCACAGCTTTTCGATGCACGCGCAAAGTTCGGTGTTGTCGCGGCTGACACCGCGCTCGTAGGCGGGGGCGTCGCAGGCGTAGAAAACGCGCATATTTTTTTTGTAGTCGAAGGGCGAATCTACAATGAACTGCTCGGCGGACTCCGCGCCGACTTTTGAGGCGAACCCCGAGAGGTCGCCGTTGACCGCCATTGTCGCGGAAGTCAGAATTACGGGCGACTTCCCGCCGAAAAGCACGCGCCGCAGAATTTTAGAGACATCGATTGGCGCGGCGTTGATGCGCACTTTGCGGTCGGCGTCGTAGCTTTCGAGCCAGTAAACATTGCCCTCTTCGGTGAGGTAGAGACATGTTTCGAGCGCGATTCGGTAGGATTTTATCTTGTCGCGGTAGTCGTTCAGCTCGGCGGCGTGTTTTTCCGTCGCGGCATTTTGGGCGAAGCGTTTTAGCATTTGCTCGACCTCTTCAAGCTTGTGCAGAATCAGGTCGGTGCCCCAGTTCGGCTCTTCAATGCGCACCATATCGCGCTTTTGCAGACGGTCGGCCTTGACCTGCGCAAAAAAATCCTCGACGCAGGCGACAGTCTCCTCCACGAGCTTCCTGTCGAAATGCTCCGCGAGCGACGCGCGCGTAATCAGCCCCTTTTTCTTTTTTGGATTGTAGATTCTGTTTAGCTCGCGCACGATTGCGCCGCTGCTTAGCGACACGCCGAAGATGTCGCTTGCCACGTCGGGGACGAGGTGCGCTTCGTCCAAAACGAGCATGTCGTTTTCGAACAAAATCGAATCCGAGCCGAGTTCCGCGCCCGCCAGCAGCGAAAACAGCAGACTGTGGTTGAGTATCACAATGTCGGCGGCGGCGACTTTGCGTCGGGCGTTTTGGTAGAAACAGGTGTCGTCGCAGGCGCGGGGCGAGCACGAAGAGGAATCGGCGCAGACCCAATTCCAGACCTCGGGGTTCGGCGGCGGATTAAGCTCGTCGCGGATTCCCGTTTTCGTCGTCTGCGCCCATTTCGCTATCCGCTCCAATTCCTCCGATTCGGCAGTGTTGAAAAGCTCGCGCTTCTCGGCAATCGCGCGTTTTAGCCGCCCCGTGCAGAGGTAGTTCGAACGCCCTATCAGCAGCGCGGCCTTGAAGTCGGCGCAGTCCGCGAGGGCGTCGCAACTGTCGAACATCATTCGCACGCGCGGCAGATCCTTTTCAACAATCTGCTGTTGAAGCGAAATCGTGTGCGTTGCCACCACGAGCTTTTTCTTGAAGCGTTTTGCCGCAATCAGTCCACCCACAAGATACGCGAGCGACTTTCCCACGCCCGTGCCCGCCTCGAAAATCAGCGGCTGCGCCGACGCGAACGTCTGGGCGCAAAAAAACGCCATTTGCTCCTGCTCGGGTCGATGCTCGAAGTTCGGCAAGACCGAGGCGTAGCCGTCTTTGCGGAAAATTTTTTCGCAAAGCGCGGGCAAATGGCGCGGCTGAAAATCGTCTAAGGTATCTTCCGACACCGCAAACTAAGCTTTCTTTGTGAAATTGTAGGCGTGTTTTGCCGCGCGGATAAGTCCGCCGAAACTGCCGAAAATGTCGCAGACCGCGCTGGGTTCGTATCCGCTGTGCAGCATACAATCCTTGCATTCGGGGCGCGTGCCGCGGTGCCCGAGGTTGTATTTTTCGATTTCCTGCATCAGTTCCGCGAATGTTTTGCAATATCCGTCGTTGATAAGATAACACGGTTTCTGCCAGCCTTTGATTGAATAGCACGGGTTGCCCCACGGCGTGCAGTTGTATTCCTGCTCACCTTTGAGGAACGCCAGAAACCCGGGCGAGTGGTTGAAGACCCAATTCTTGTGCGGATTTGAGAGGATTTTTCTGAAAAGCTCTATTGTCTTGTTGCGTTCGAGGAATATGTCCTGATTTGGAGCTTTGTCGTAGGGGAACCCCGGCGAAATCATCATACCCTCGACGCCGAGAGCCATAACGTCGTCGAAGAAGCCGCGGACTTCCTCGGGGTCGGCGTTGTTGAAAATCGTCGTGTTTGTCGTTACGCGGAAACCGCGCTTGACCGCCTCCTTAATGCCGCGCACGGCGATGTCATACGCGCCCTCTTTGTTGACGTTGCGGTCGTGCATGCGCTTCGTGCCGTCGAGGTGGATTCCCAGCGAAAAATATTTGCTGGGCTTGTAGAGGTCGATTTTTCCCATCAGCACCTGCGCGTTCGAGCACATATACACGAACTTCTTGCGCTTGATAAAGCCTTCAATCATTTGCGGCATTTCGGGGTGGAGCAGGGGTTCGCCGCCTGCAATGCTCACAATCGGCGCGCCGCATTCTTCGACAGCCGCCCACGCCTCTTCTTTGGGCATGCGCATTTTCAGCACTTCGGGCGGCTCTTGAATTTTGCCGCAGCCCGAACACGCCAGATTACACTGGAACAACGGTTCGAGCATCATCACCAGAGGATACTTTTTATTGCCTTTGAGCGTGTTCGAAATCGCGTATTTAGCGACGCTCAAAACTTGTGAAACGGGGACTGCCATAGCTATTATTTCCTTATTTATAAATGTATCGCGCCTACTATGTATTTTTTTGCGCGGCAATCAACCTTTTTTTCGTCCCGTTTGCCCGCGCGAAAAATCCAAAAAAAGCTTGATTGCGCGGGCAATGATGTCATTGTGGGAAGAGTATATGATATCTTTTAGATTCGCAGTCGGATTCGTGTTTGCCTTTGCCGCGGCGTTCGCGGCGTTGTCGGCAAACGCGGCGGTGGAAGTTCTGACCCTTTCGTCGGGCGAAAAAATCGCGGGGGAAATCGGCAAGGAGGTCAAGGGCAAGGTCGCGGTGAAGACCCCCTACGGCGTCCTCAATATTCCCGTTTCGGAAATCGCCTCGCGCGAGGTCGCAAAAAATCTGGTTGCCACCCCCGACGGCTCGATGAAAGTCGCCTCAATCGAGCAGCCAAAGCCCGCCGCAAAACCTGCGCCCGCGCCCGAAACCGCGCCGACTCCCGAAGAAAAAGACCCTCAGTGGGCGGAAGACTACCGCAATTTTGTCGAAACATACTTCCCCGATGGCTGGCAGTTCAGACTCCGCGGCGGCTTGGAATTCCGCAAGACCGATTCTTCGGTATTCTCGTTCCACGCCAGCTTCGATGTCAAAAAGGAATGGGACGTAAACATTTTAACCGCAACCGCCTATTACAACTACACCACACAGAAATCGAGCGCGGGCGTCGAGGACGTCACCATCGACAACTACGGTGTAGACACGATGTATAAGCGTTTCTTCAACGAAACCAAGACGTGGTATATCGCAAATTTGCTCAACTACAAGCACGACCAAGTCAAGAGCATCAGACATCAGGTTGACGAGTCCATTACCTTTGGTTATCGCTTCGACTTCAAACGCCACAATTTGGTTATCGATATCGGCCCCGGTCCTGCGGTGCGCTATACGGAATCGAGCGTTTCGGGCACGGACTTTGTGGCAATCGCCCTCTTGCAGGAAGACTTGAACTGGATTATCTCCAAGACATTCCGCTTCGAACAGGGGTTTGTCGCGAGTCTCGACCTCAACAATACCGACAAATACGCCATCTATTTCAAAATGGCATTGGTTGCGCACCTCACCCGCGTTATGGACTTGGCGTTGCGCTACTCCTACCAATACGACAACATTTCTTCCAGCACGGTCACAACCGAACAACGCCTGATTTTGGCGTTCGAATTCCCCTTCAACTGGAAATAAAATTTCTTCAAAATTCTAAAACAAACAGTTAGGAAACGTAAAATATGAAAACTCCAATAAAAGTAGCAATTACTGGCGCGGCAGGCCAGATAGGTTATTCACTCTTGTTCCGTATTGCAAGCGGCGCAATGTTCGGTCCCGACCAGCCCGTGGAACTCCGTCTTATCGAAATCGAACCCGGCATGAAGGCTTTGGAAGGTGTCAAGATGGAACTCGACGACTGTGCGTTTCCCCTGCTTTCGAACATCGTTACAACTTGCGACATCAACGAAGGTTTCAGGGGCGCGAACTGGGCTATGCTCGTGGGTAGCGTTCCCCGCAAACAGGGTATGGAACGCGGCGACTTGCTCGGCATCAACGGCAAAATCTTTATCGGGCAGGGCAAGGCGATTCAGGACAACGCCGCAAGCGATGTCCGCATTTTGGTTGTCGGCAATCCCTGCAACACAAACTGCTGGATTGCCAAGGAACACGCTCCCGACATCCCCGCAAACCGCTGGTTCGCGATGACGCGTTTGGACGAAAACCGCGCAAAAGCTCAGCTTGCCCAGAAGGTGGGCGTGCATGTCGCGGACGTCTCGAATATGACAATTTGGGGCAACCATTCCTCGACACAGTATCCCGACTTCTACAACGCCAAGATTTGCGGCAAACCCGCAACCGAAGTCATCAAGGACGAAGCTTGGTTTAAGGACGAATTCATTCCCGTTGTCCAGAAGCGCGGCGCGGCGATTATCGCGGCAAGAGGTTTGTCGAGCGCGGCAAGCGCGGCAAACGCGGCTATCTCGACGGTAAGCTCGCTTTGCACGCCCACAAAGGCAGGCGATTGGTTCAGCGTTTGTGTTTGCTCCGACGGCAGTTACGGCACGCCCAAGGGCACGATTACTTCGCTCCCCGTCCGCAGCGACGGCACGAATTGGGAAGTCGTTCAGGGCTTGGACATCAACGAATATTCGAGAGCCAAGATTGACGCTTCGAACGCCGAATTGCTCGAAGAGCAGAAGACGGTCAAGGAAATCTTCTCCTGCTAACTAAAAACCGCGAGGCCACGTTTGCTTCGCCGACGAGTCTTTTATAAGAAGTGCACCGTCGGCGATTCCATTCGCAATGCGCCTCTACTTTATATTTACGGAAAAAGCGGAACGGAAGTTCCGCTTTTTTTGATTATAAAAAAAACTCGTCGAAGCAAACGCTCTCGGGCATCATTGACTCGCGTTTGCTACGCAAACGCGAGTCATTTTTAGTAGGCTCACACGTTGGTTCTAATCCGAAAATAATGTAAAAGTCTTTCTTATGCAGGAAAGACTTTTTGAAAAAAATAATAAAAAAGTGAAAAAAATCTTGACAACGACAATTTGAGAGTTTGAATCAGGGACATAATAAATCATTTCTCCAATAGGAGATGGGGTAATAAATAAAGTAGAAAAAAACGGGACGGCGCATTGGGGTATGCGCCGTCCTTCATTTTATCCGTTCGACAGAATTTTTTATTGTTTCGAAAGCGGCGAGATTGGCTTTGCCAATACGCTTTGTTTATTCATTAAAGAGAAAAAGAATTTCCTGAAAGGGAAAGACTTTTTACATTATTTCTCGGATTAGTATTAGCTTAATGTTGTAAAAACGTGCGAGGCGCGGCTTGCTGGGTCTTTTGCATTTTCGAAAGTGGCGGCAATCGGCTT
>ENA-OZMX01000046-OZMX01000046.1-human-gut-metagenome-genome-assembly--contig:-NODE-46-length-57753-cov-8.847239_pt1 | contig 57753 bp, 51 predicted proteins | sample MGYA00244192_ERZ653819 | MGnify/ENA primary metagenome ERZ653819 (study PRJEB26926, sample SAMN06164618) | human gut metagenome | biome: ENVO:00009003; feature: ENVO:2100002; material: ENVO:00002003... | reverse complement strand
TTGGCAAAGCCAATCGCGCCACTTACCAAACTATAAAAACTTTACTTTAATAAATAGTCAAAGCGCATTGGCAAAGCCAATCGCGCCACTTACCAAACTATAAAAACTTTACTTTAATAAATGGTCAAAGCGTATTGGCAAAGCCAATCGCGCCACTTACCAAACTATAAAATACTTGACGAACAGAAGGGTGGGATTTTATTTTCTGAGGGTAGAGAGGTAAAATTTTGTATGAAGAAAAACGCGAGAAGAACTACATCGGTCATAAAAAAGTCGGACGTGTTTTCGACCGACGGGCAGCCCATCGAGGGCGTGTTTGCGGATATGTCGGAGCGTCTGTTGAAGATTCAGCGCGACCTGCTTATGCCCGCGTTTATTTTCGAAAAAAACAAGGTTCAGAACACGATTACATTTTTCGGCTCGGCGCGAATAAAGCCCGAGAGTGTGGCTAAAAAAATGCTTGCGGATGTCAAAAAAAATCCGAAGGCGAAAGACTACAAGGCGAAGTTGAAGGCGGCGCAAAAGGCGGTTGCGATGTCGAAATACTACACTTGCGCCGAAGAACTGGCGCGGCGTTTGCAGGAATGGGTCAATGCCCAGCACCTGCCCGACGAGGAAAAATACTACATTATGACGGGCGGCGGTCCGGGTATTATGGAGGCCGCAAACAAGGGCGCGTTTATCGCGGGCGGCAAGAGTGTGGGTGCGACGATTTTGATTTCGGACGAGCAGCACCGCAACGACTATGTGGACACGAGCGTTTGGTTCAATTTCAACTACTTTCTTATGCGCAAATTCTGGCTTCTGTTTTTTGCGAAGGCGATAGTTGTTTTCCCCGGGGGCGCGGGCACGCTCGACGAGCTTTTCGAGGTTTTCACGCTCGTAAAAACGCACAAGGCTCAGGGAAAAATTCCCATGGTGCTTTTCGACGGCGCGTTCTGGAAGAAAATCGTGAACTTTCCCGCGCTTGTCGAGGCGGACGTGATTACCGAAAAGGATATGGAGCTTCTCACATTTGTAGACAGTGTCGACGAGGCGTTCGACACTATTACGGGGGCGATAGGCGAAAGGCTCAAATAGCGTTTTTGCGCGACATTTTTTACCCCTCTTTTGGCGGAAATTGCGCCGCGGTTTTTTGTCGAAGCTGCGGCGTTTTTTGCGCGTGCGGGGCGTCAATAATTGCTTGTCTTTTGCGATTTTTTCGGTTGAAATACGGGGGTGAGCTTTTCAATGAGATTATCAGCACTTTTTGTTTTGTGTGTCTGCGCGTTCGCGGGGACGTTTGCGTCGAGTGCGTCCGCCGAAAAATCGGCGTCGGGTAGAGCCGACGTTCCGTGGGTTTCGCTTGCACACCAGCGCGAAATTTCGCGCAAAAATGCCGAAAAAACTGCGGCGGGCGATTCGCAACAGGCGGGGCAATCGTCGGTCGCGAAATCTTCCGAAAAGACGGAGGCAAAATCGGGCGGGACGGTTGCCGAAAAATCGGCGTCTAACGGCGGGGCGAATTCGGGGCTTAATATGGTTCGCCCCGAGCTTACCGCCGACAAGTTCGACTACACCGCCGACGAATCGGGCACGCTCACTGCCCGCGGCAATGCTAAGCTCGCCTCGAAGGAGTTCGAGCTTTTGGCGGACAAGATTACGTATTCGCAAAAACTCAACTCGGCGCGCGTTATGGACGACGTGCGCGTTTCGACCGATAAATACCGCGTGATTACCAACGCCGCCGACGTCTCGCTCGACGGCAAGCGAATGATAACCGACTACGCGCGGTTCGGGACTGTCCCGCTGTTTTTGGAGTCCGACCACGTTGTGGGCGCGGGCGACAAATACGAGCTTTACGGCACGAAGGTGTATTTCGGCGAGCCCGCCTCGGGCGCGATTAGCGCGACGTCGTCGAAGACTTCTTTCGACAACTCGACGCGCAAAATCAAGATGGAGGACGTCGTTTTCCGAATCGACGCGCTGCCCGTTGCGGCGTTCAAGAGTATGGAGATTGACGCGGATTCGGGCTTTCCGTTCACAATCCGCAACCGCACAAGCTACAATGCCGACTACGGTGTGGCGATTCAAAACACGCTATACTACACGGGTTTCGAGACGTTCGACCCTGGCGTGCTTCTCGACGTCTACACGAAGCGTTCGGTGCTTTTCGGCCCCGCGCTCGACTACGAAACGCAAAACTCGGCGCGCAACAGAATGCGCGGCTCGTTCCAAGGCGGTTACATTTACGACACGGGCGACAGGTCGGTTTTGGGCACGGACTCGCTGGGCAGAAAAATCGAGCGCGACAGGTATTTTGTCGAGCTGCGCCACAACCAGATTTATGACGACCGCTTCGGGCTGACCGCCAACGTCAGCGCGTGGAGCGACCAATATTCGACGCGCGACTTCCGCGAGGACTTTTTCTACGAAAACCAAGCCCCAGACAATTTTGCCGAGGCAATCTACTACGGCGACATGTGGACGGCGTCGCTTTTCACGCGCTTTGCGCCGAACAACTGGCAGCTTGTCCAGCAGCGTCTGCCCGAGGCGCGGATAGACGTCCAGCCCGTCGAGGTTTTTTCGACGGGGGCGTATTTGCGCGGCTTCGTTTCGGCGGAGTATTTGCGCCAGTATAACCCCGATCCGATGTATTATTTCGAGTATCCCGCGGAGTCGTTCGAATCGGCGCGTTTCGACGGGTATGTCGGAATTGACCGTCCGATTCAGCTTTCGGAGTGGGCGAAGATTACGCCCGTTGCGGGGGCGCGGCTTACGAGCTTTTTCGACACCGCCACGGGCGGCTCGAACTACACGCGCGCCCTCGGACAGGTGGGCTTCGACGCGCAAATGGACATTTGGGGGCAGTTCGACTATTCGAGCAGGACGATGAACATCGACGGGCTGCGCCACCACATAACGCCTTTGATTCAATATCGCTACATTCCAGCCGCCGACCAAGGGTCTTCGCGCATAAGGCGAATCGACGGCGCGTATTACACGACGTATCCGCCGATTCTCGACTTGGGCGCGATGCGCAATGTCGACGAAATGGCGGAGCTTAACACGATGCGCTTCGGCATTCAAAACGTCTTCGAAACGCGCGACGCCGAATTCGGTTCGCGCGAGCTTGCGCGTTTGGACATTTTTCAGGACGTCAATTTTACGCGCCGCCAGCCCGCCCTCAAACAGGTTTACTGGGACGGCACCGAGCGCGAGCAGGAGTTCTCGGAGCTGTTCATCCACGCAAGCGTCTCGCCCGCGCGGTGGCTTACGGCGGGCACTTACACGCGCGTGAGTGTGGAAAATTCGTGCGCGCCCGAAATCAACACATACTTGAAGCTGATTGAAACCGACATCGCCTCGTTTACAATCGGCACGGTCTATTTGAGCGACAACCTCGAACAATACTACGCCGCCGCCGAATACAAAATCAGCGAACGCTATCAGGTTTTCGGCTCTTGGCACTACGACGCGGAGATTTCGGAGTTCGTCAATCAACGCTACGGTCTGCGCACGAAAATCGGCAATACTTGGATTATCGAATATTTCTTCGGCTACCGCAAGGGCGCGGCGCGCGAAGACAGCTCGTCGTTCGGCGTCAACGTCGTGATTTTGGGGCTCTGATATGGACGCGACGACGGAGATTGACGACGGCCTGATTTCGTCCGCTTCCGATATGGCGGTAAAGCTCGACGTGTTCGAGGGCCCGCTCGACCTGCTTCTGTTTCTAATCCGCAAAAACGAAATCGACATCTACGACATTCCGATTGCGGAGGTCACGAGCCAGTATATGGGCGTGCTGCGCTCCATGGAAAAGCTTTCGCTCGATGTCGCGGGCGAGTTTTTCGTTATGGCGGCTACACTGATGTATATCAAAAGCCGAATGTTGTTGCCCTCGGACGAACGCGCCGCCGCGGCGGAGGGCGAAGAAGACGACTCTGACATAGACCCGCGCTGGGAGCTTGTCGAGCAGCTGCTCGAATACAAGAAGGTAAAACAGGCCGCCGACGCGCTCGAAGACATGATTGACGCGCGCTCCAACTTCGGCGAGCGCGTGCTTTCGGGCAAAGACGACATGCCCGCCGAACGCCCGTTGCAGCCCTCCGACAAAATGGAGATGTGGAACACGTTTAACCTCATCTTGCGCCGTCTTGCAGAAAAGCTCGTTCGCGGGGAAATCAAGGGCGAGAACGTCACGGTCTCGGACAGAATGGAATTCATATTGGAGTTCCCCGAAAAAAACTTCACGTTCTCATCGCTTTTCAAGGGCGAAAAGGTCGGCGTTGTGAAGATTATGGCGACGTTTCTTGCAATGCTCGAACTCACGCGCCTCAAACGCCTGCGCCTGCGTCAAGATGCGGAATTCGGCGAAATCTATTGCGAAAAACTCGACGAGGAGAAACGCCCCGCCGAGTCTGCGCGCCGAAATTCGGCGGAGCTTGACGCCGCGCAGCCGTCAGCCGAGGGCGAAGACGGCGGAGATGCCGCGGCCAATGCGCAATCGGGCGATGCCGCAACAAATGCCGCAACCGGCGGCGTTGCGGACGGCAACGCGGGCAACGAAACACGACAACTTCCGGAGGACTTTGGGAATGAAGAATAACAAAACGCGCCGTTCGCACCTTTTCGGGCTCGGGCTTGATGGCGACGGGCAAAAGCGCATAACGCAGGCCGACAGATTTTCGATTGTCGGCGGCACCGAGGAAACCCACGAGCTTATGACCGAAACCGTCATAAAAACTTTCGAGGATTTAAAGCGTCGCGGCAAGGATTTGGACGACGCCTCGCCCGAAGAGCTCGGCGACATTCTCGGCAAATACACAAACAGAAAACATTAAAAAACATTTTTTTTAATCACTATGAAATATTTCGGAACGGACGGAATCAGGGGTACATGCGGCGACGCCCAAATACGCGAGCCGTTTTTCAACGCGCTCGGCAGGGCGGTTGCCGAGTACGCGCTAACGAACTTCGGCGGCGCGAAAGCCCCGAAAATTGTCGCCGGCGGCGACACCCGCGCTTCGAGCGATTCGCTCAAAGCCGCCTTCATTGCGGGCGCGCGCGAGGGCGGCGCGGACTGCGAAGACGTAGGCGTTTTGCCCACCCCCGCGCTTGCGTATTGCGTTCTGGAAAAGTCGGCGGCGTTCGGGGCTATGATAACCGCCTCGCACAATCCGTATACCGACAACGGCATAAAGTTTTTCGACGCGCACGCGCTCAAAGTTTCGGACGCCGTTCAGGAGGCCTTCGAAACGCTGCTTGAAAAATATCTGCCCGCCGCCGGTTCAGCGTATGCGCCAGAAAAGTTTGTCCCGCGCAGGATTGGGGCGGGCGAATTTGCGCGCAAAAATTATGTCGAAAAAATGGCGTCGATTTTCCCGAAGGACTTTCTGCGCGGCGTGAAAATAGCCATTGATATGGCAAACGGCGCAACAAGCGGGATTTCATCAGAAGTGTTGCGCCGCTACGGCGCGGAGGTTTTCGACGAATCGTTCGCGCCCGACGGATTTAACATCAACAACGGTGCGGGCAGCCAGCATCCCGAAAAAATCGCCGACCTCTGCCGCCGCACGGGCGCGGACGTCGGTTTTGCCCACGACGGCGACGGCGACAGGGTTGTGGTTGTCGACGAAACAGCCTCGGTTTTGGAAGGCGAGGAGGTCTTGGGGCTTATCGCCGTCGACGCCAAAGCTCGCGGCGTTTTGCAAGGCGGGGCGATTGTCACGACGCTTCAAAGCAACATCGGCTTGGACGAGTCGCTCGCGGCGGAAAACATACGCGTTCTGCGCAGCGGCATAGGCGACCGCCTCGTGATGAAAATGATGATTGAAAACGGCTGCAACATCGGCGGAGAGAACTCGGGGCACTTCATATTTTCCGAAATCTCGCCGTGCGGCGACGGCTTGGCCGCCGCGCTCTCGGTGCTTTCGGTAATGGTATCGCGCGGGGGAAAGCTTTCGCGGCTGCGCGGCGGAGTGAGGCTGTATCCGTCGCAATCGAAGGCCGTGAAGATCGCGCGCAAGATTCCGCTAGAAGAAACGCCGACGCTTTCGCGGTCTATCGCCGAATGCGAGTCGAAACTCGGCTCGCGCGGCAGGCTGTTGGTGCGCTATTCGGGTACGGAAAAGAAAATCCGCCTGCTTGTCGAGGGCGCGGACGCCGCGCTTGTCGCGGAATGTATGGCGAAGTTGGAAAAATCCGTAGAAAATGACTTGCAGTAAAATTCCGCGCTTGTTAGACTATTTACACAATTTTTAATCTACTTATTTATTATGGCAGAAGAAAACACAAAAAAGGAAATCCAGATTTCGGAGCTCGACCCGCGTTTTGCGCGTCAGATAGAGAACGCCGAAAAATCTTTGGCTAAAACCCCCGAATACGCAATCGATATTTGCAACACGGTTTTGGGCAAGTATCCCAACTGCGTTGAAGTCCGCAAAATTCTGCGTCAGGCGCAGTATAGAAAATACGGCAAGGGCAGTCCCGTCGCGAAAATCGTGGGCGGCGTGAAGGCTTCGCTTTTGGCAGTGAAGGCGTCGGGGCTTATCAAAAAAGGCGTGGGCGAGAGTGTCCTGCCTATGGCGGAAAAGCTTTTGAGCGAATGCCCCGACAATCCGACGGCGGCAAAGATTCTGATTTCGGCGGCGGAAGCCATCGGTTACTTGGGCGTTGCCTCGACCGCGTATGAAGCCATCGTCCACTACGCACCCACCGAAGCGAATATGATTGCGCTGGCAAATTCATACATCAAGAGCGCGAAGCCCGACGAGGCTATGCAGGTCTGCGAAACAATTCTCGCCAAGAACCGCGCCAACGGCGAGGCTCAGGCAATCGCCCGCGCCGCCTCGGTCATGAAGACCATGAACAAGGGCAAATGGGAAGAAGAAGGCAGCGCGCGCGACAAGGTTAAAGACGCCAAAGCACAGCTCGAACGCGAACGCCAGACAAGCTCCGTCAACGATGAGGCGACTATCGCCCAGTTCGTCGAAGACCTCAAAGTCAAAATTGCCGCCGACGAGCAAAACATCAATCTTTACCGCGATATTTGCGGCTATCTGCGCACTCTGCGCCGCTATTCGGAGGCGTTGGAATACGTCCGCAAGGCGCGTCAGCAACCGCTCGGCGCAGGCGACACGACTTTCGAAAAACTCGAAAACGATTTCGTCATTCTCGAAGCCGAGCAGAAAATCGCCGAATTGCAGAAGAATGTTGACGCCGACCCCGACAACGCCTCGCTCAAAGCGGAACTCGAAGAGGCGAAGAAGCACGAACACGACATCAAACTTGCCAATGCCAAGGAAATGGTCGAACGCTACCCCAACGATTTCGGCTACCGCTATACGCTCGGTTCGCTCTATTTGCAGGACGGTATTTTGGACGAGGCTATCAAGCAGTTGCAGGTTGCCCAGCGCAATCCGAAAGTCCGCTTGCAGTCTCTCTTGGGCTTGGGCAGGGCGTTCTTCCGCGGCGGCAAATACGACTTGGCTGTCGAACAGCTCTTGACCGCGAAAAATGAGTCTAAAATTATGAACGAAGCAAAAAAGGAAATCATCTACGAGCTTGCTTCGTCCTACGAAAAAATGGGCAAGAAAGATTTGGCGTTCGCCGAATACAAGGAAATCTACACAGCCGACGCCTCCTACAAAGACGTTTCGGCGAAGGTCGATTTCTATTACAGCCAGAAGTAGGGCTTTGTTTTCGTTCGCTGCCGCCGCTTCGTTTTTGCGGGGCGGGCGCGAATTCTCCCCGAAAACGTTTCCCGAATTTTTCCGAAAATCCGCCGCAGTTTTTACGGCGGATTTTTTGCGGTTTTTTATGAGGCGGTGTGTCGGTATTTGAATAGTTGGCGGTTGGCGGGGTTGTTTACGGTTGCCGATTGGAGATGTGGCGCATTGCGGGATATATAAAAACAAAAAACGCGCAGATTTTGTCTGCGCGTTCAGCTTCAAACAAGTGGGCCGGGAGGGGATTGAACCCCCGACCAAGCGATTATGAGTCGCCTGCTCTAACCCCTGAGCTACCGGCCCGTTGTTTAAAGCATTCAGAATTGCACATTGGCATCGGTCTTGCAAGATTATTTTTTTGCGGCGGCGTTTATTTTTGCGCAACATTTTTTGTCCGATACCTGTCTGTATGCGAATGTCGAAAATGTCGAAATCGAACTTCTCAAAATTGACGGGGCTTGCGGGCGCGGTTGCGGCGTTTGTTTTGCTCTCTCTTTCGGGTTGCGTTAGTATGCCCGAGTCGGAACGCGAGTTGGAGGCGGGCAGGCTCGAAGCCGAAAAATACGCTGGTATGGACTCTTCGCAATTCAAGCTGCGCTCGCCCGATAACGATATGTCGGAGGTGAAGTCCCTTACCGACGTTTACAGAGAGCTTGATTTCAACCCGAACGGTCGGACGCTCTACGCCGTCGCTCTGTCCGACCCCGTGGGCATGCATTACGCGCGACTCCTTAAAAATGAGGCGGTTGCGCGAGTTGCCGCGCTTTTCCCGAACAAGGACCCCGTCGACAACGAGGCCGACGCTTTCCGCCACGCGTATTTTAGTTTCAGACTCGCCGATAAAATCGGCTCGGAACGCGCTAAACGCTTCACCGATTCCTACGAGATTTCGAATATCAACACTATGGGAGCGCGTTGTATGGATTTGTTCAACAACCGCGAGGGGCGCAGAATGTGCGAGGAATCAAAGTCCGACAAAGCCTCCGATCGCCGCGCGCTCGCCGAAAAAACGGTGCTTGAAGCCATTGTCAAACGCCGACTTGCCCTCGAACCCTATCACCTGCTTGCAAGGTGAGTTGCGCGGCTCGGGGCGGTGAATAACTACCGAAAAGAGTTTTTTCGAGGTTTTTTGGTCTCGACAAGGGTTCGGCGAAAGAAGTGCGCGCCGTAAAACAAAAGGAACTGATAACAGGTAGAAAAAAGCGTGTGTTTCAACAACAAAAGGCCTCCCCGAAGGGAGACCTTTTTTTTATCCCATTAGAAGTAGGCCGGCGGGGATTTGAACCCCGAACCAATTGCTTAAAAGGCAACTGCTCTACCGTTGAGCTACCGGCCCTTCTTGACTAATGTAAGCCCTCTATCTTGTGAATTTCACTTTCCAATGCAAGCTTTTTTTTATCTTTTGGGAATATTTTTCCGTCGTCCAATTTTTTTAGGCGCAAAGCGCGGGAAAATAATACGATAGCACATTCAGGCAGGCAGCGGTGTAAAGCGCGGCTCCGATGTCGTCGGCAACGCACCCGAGCCCGCCTTCAAGCGACTGCAACCTGTAAACGCCGAGCGGTTTTTTGATGTCGAAAAATCTGAAAAGCGCAAAGCCTACAAGCACGCCCCAGACACCGTAATGGAATCCGAAAATGTTTATAAAGCAAAACGGCATTGCGGCGAATTCGTCCAAATTTATCATTCCGGGATCGCGCATATTCAAGTGGCGTTCGGCGGCGTCGCAAAAGCCTACCGCAAAATAGGCAAGCAAAAGCGCGCAAATTAAATAGACGGGCATTCCGAGCGAGCCGAACAAAAGCGGATACAGCAAAACGCCCGCCGCCGAGCCCCACGTCCCCGGGGCGGGCAGTCTGCCCAAAAACAGGAGCGTCGCGGCCTTTACTGCAACAGGCTTCGAAATTTTTTGCGCCCACGGATAGTATTTTTCGCGCATCATTTTATTTTAATAAATGCGAATATTTGACGGAATATGATACCGCCGAGCAAATCGAAAGCAGCGTCGAAATCCCGAGCGTGGCTAGCCCCCCGAAGAACGCGAACGAGTAAAGCGCGGTGTCGAGCTCGGCGAAGTCCGCCTTCAACGCGAACGCGCAGATTATCGAGCCTATCGAATACATCTGGAACGCAGCCTTGTATTTGCCAACGGTTTCGGCGGCAATCACGACGCCGTTTTTCGACGCCAGCATTCGCACGCCGCTTATGTAGAACTCCCGCGCCATCGAAACCACCGCGCAGACCAGCGCGAACGCCGTCCAGTTGCCGTAAAGGTTCATCGCAAAAAGCGTCATAAACATTGTCACGACCATAATTTTGTCGCTTAGCGCGTCCATAAATTTGCCGAATGTCGTTACTATGTTTTGCTTGCGGGCAATGTAGCCGTCGAACCAGTCCGTAGCCCCCGCGACAACGTAAATAAAGAACGCGGCTGTCGGCAAATACTGCGTGTCGATAAACAGCAGCGCGGCGGCGGCGAACGTCATTGCAGTGCGCATTAAAGTCAAAAAGTTTGGAAAATTCATCGGCGAAAAGTCTTGCGGTTTTTCGCCGTTTTGCAAGAGTATAACGCCAGATGAAAAAGAAAACGGCGATATATCCGGGGACTTTCGACCCCGTCACGAACGGACATCTCGATGTTCTCCACAGGGCGAGTCTGCTTTTCGACGAAGTTGTTGTGGCGGTTGCCCAAAACGACGGAAAGACGCCTATGTTCGACCTCGAAACCCGCGTGCGTCTTTTCGAGGAGAACCTCTCCTCCGTGCCGAATGCCCGCGTGTGCAGTTTCAATGTGCTGACTGTCGACTTTGCCCGCGAGCTTGGCGCGGTTGCTATTATACGCGGGCTTCGCGCGGTTTCCGACTTCGAATTCGAATTCCAGATGGCGCAGATGAACAGGTTTCTCGACAACGGAATTGAGACGATTTTTCTGATGCCCTCGCACAAGTATTTTTACACGAGTTCCACGATAATTAAGCAGGTGTGTGCGTATTCCCCCGAACGTGTCGGCGAATTTGTCCCCCCCAATGTCCTCGCCGCCATGCTTTTTAAATGACGGGCACCGGCACGGGATTGGCTTTCAGCCAATATTCCCGTTTTACTTTTTTGTTTTTGAATTTGTAAGCGATTGAACGAAGTTCAATGCGTGTGCAAACAGGAAAGGCGGCTGAGTAAGCCGCCGAATAAACACAAGGAGCGTTCTACGAACGCTCAGGTGCAGGAACTTCGTTCCTGCTTCCCCGATAGGGATTCGAACCCCAACTATATGAACCAAAATCACATGTGCTACCATTACACCATCGGGGAGACAGTGAATAATACTATCCTTGCGAATAATATGGGAGGGGATTTTGCATAAAGACGGCGCGAGTGCAAGAAAAAAACTAAACACATTCGACGCTTAACGGGCGTCATTGCCCGCGAGTTCGGCGAGCGCATCGGCGAGCTCGACAATGATTTTTGCATACTTTTTTTGGACGGGGACAATTTCAATTCCGAACTTGACGAGCGAAAAAATCGCGAGCGGATTTTTCAAAAACGCGCGGGAAAAAATCATGCGCGCGGGAGCTACTCCGCCCGTGCGCCTGTCCATAGACGCCTCCAAAATCGCGGGGGAGACGGACGCATTCGCGGCGTCGCTTATGCAGCGGACGTGGGTGAAAGACGCATTCGCGGCGCGGACGGCGGATAAAAACCAGCCGCTTTCCATTTCGACCGCGGCAAAACCCGCGTCGAGAAATTCGCGCTTTTGCTTCGCGTCCGCAACGTTTTTTGAAAACGCAATCTTCGCCTTCGGAAAGCCGAATCCTCCAAGCAGCTCCGAAACGCGCGGATCGTCGGAGTCGAAGAGAAAATCGCCGTTTTTGAACGCGCCCGAACACGCCCCCGCATAGCCCAAGAGCACAACGGCGTTCGGGGCAAAGTCGCGAAGCTGCCCATCGAGACGCTCGCGCGAGGCTTCGCAGCCGATGCCCGAAATCAACACGCGCAAATTTTCGGAAATATCCAGCACTCCGCCGAGCGCGGGCTTTGCGCGGACTGCCTTGAAAAGGGGCGCGGCCTCGAAAACGCTGGGAATCACGAGGAGAATTTTCATTTGTCCAAGTCCAAGTCGAACGCGCTTTTTGCCGCGCTTTCCATCGTGGAGGGAAGCTCCGATTGAACCCAGTCTCCCACCGCGTAGAGGTTGGGGAATTCGGCGAGAATCTGCCGATAAGTCGGGCGGGCGCGTTCGGTTTCGATGTCGGCGGAAATCGTGGCGTTTTTAAACGACGCGGGCAGGACGTCGAAAATCTCGACCGCGCCGAAGATTTTCGAAAGCTCGCATTCGAGGAATTTTTGCGTTTGCGCTTTCGATTCGCCCAACGCCCTCGCGCTGATAGTGGCGGAATACAGGCGGAAGCCCGCGGAGCGCGGAAGCTTCGCGCTGTGGTCGAAAATCCAGTGCAGCGGCGAGCCCACCAAACAGGCGTAGTCGGAGCTTATGATTTTCCCTCGCGAGCAAAAATAGATGTTTGCAATGTCCGCCCCCGCGATTTTGCGCAGCATGTCCGCCGTTTGCGAGCCTTCGGGAAGCAGCATGCACAAAGCGTTTGCGGGCAATGCAGACACAAGCAAAGAGCAGGGGACAACTCCCGATTTTGCGGTTTCAAGCGATACTACTTTGTGGTTTTCGAAATTTATTTTTTTTACGCAGTCGGAAAAATTGATTTTACCGCCGACGCCTTCGACGTATGTCGCAAAATGTTCGAACGCGTCGATAATCGGGCGTTTCGAAAGGCGCAGAATGCCCGCTTCGAAGCCCTTCAACACCGACTTTGCGAGCGTCCGCGCCATAAGCCGCGCCGAGGCGGCTTCGATTGGCGTGTTCAACGCCGACACGCAAAACGGAATCCAGAACGCGTCGATTGTCTGCTGCGGAACATGTTCGCGCGCAAGAAACTCGGCGGCGGTTTCGCTTTCGGGCGGGAGAATGCCCAGTTTTATCTTCGCCAAAAGTTTCAGATTCGCAAACGACGCAAATCCGCCGAGCTTCGCGTAGCCCAGAATCGAGACGGCTTTCGCGAAAAATCCGTGCGGGTATTGCACCGAAATCTTGCCGTTTTGCGAGACGAAATCCATACCCGAAACGCGCCCGAAAACGTCTTCGGGCGAGCCTCCACAAAGCGCGAACGCGCCGAAGAGATTTTCGTAGCAGCCCATTGCCGCGTGCGGGGCGTTGTCGAGTTCGCAGCCGTAGGCGGAAATTTTGCAGACGCGCCCGCCGATTGAATTGCGCGCTTCAAAAACTTCGACGTCGAAACCCTCCCGCGCCAGACGCAACGCCGCGGCAACGCCCGCAATTCCCGCGCCCGCGACGGCGGCGCGTCCGAAAAGCCCGCATTGGCGGTGCGGCTTTTTCGCGTCGCGGATTGCTCTTAGCGCGAGCAGGATTTTACGCGGCTTCGAAATTTTTACGGGCTTTTCGGTGATGTCGAAATCGCGCTCTTTGATGGTCTCCAAAATGCGCTCGTAAATGCTCCACATTATGAACGCGGGGGTGAGGGCGCGGCGGTCCTCTTCGACAATCAGGCGGCGCGCCTTGTTGAAAAAGTGTTTCGCGCGGAAATAGAGGAAGGCGAAAAGCTTTTTGCAGGCGGGGTTTGAGCGCGGGTTTTTCAGGTCTTCGCGCGAGACCCCGAACGCGTCGAGCTCGCGGGCGGGAATGTATGCGCGCCCGTGCGAAACGGCGTCGACGACGACATCGCGCAGAATGTTCGTGAATTGGAGCGCGTAGCCGAGGGCTTCGGCGAAGAGTTTTGTGCGCTCGTTTTTGAATCCGAAAATATAAATCGAGACAAGCCCGACCGCGCCCGCGACGCCGTAGCAGTATTTGCGGATATCCTCGAAAGTCTGGAAATTCGGGCTTTCGGTGTCGGTCAGAACGCCGTCGATGATGTCGAGAACGTATTGCTTGGGGACGCCTCTACGGGCTATTACCCCGCGCATTTCCTCGGCGAGCGGCGAGAGGTCTTTTTCGCCGCGGTAGATTTTTTCCACTTCGTTCCTCCACGCGAGCAGCTCCGCCTTGCGCTGGGCGACGGGGCGCGTTTCCTCGTCGGCGATGTCGTCCATAAGACGGCAGAAGGCGTAGAAAATTTCCATATCCTTGGCGCGGTCTTTTTCCATGCAAAAGAACGCGAAGGCGAGGTTCGACTTTTTGCGCTCGGCGGCGTTATGGCCGCTTTCGGACGACTGGCTTTCGGGGTGCGTCATACGAGTGATTTCAGAAGGATTTTGATTTTGTCGGCGGTCGAAATGTGAGGCCGCCGCGCGAGCGTGTCGTAGTCTTGCGAGGCGATTTTGTCGAGAATTGCGCGTCCGCCCGCGAGAGTGGCGCGGATTTCGAGCGACAGCGGAAACGGCAGGCTCTTCGGCAGAGGCTCGCCCGCGTCGAAAAGCCTGCGCGTGCGCTCCACCTGAAATTTCAGAACTTCGCGCGTTTTTTGCGATGCGCTTTCGGCGAAAAAGTCGGCTTCGGAAAGCCCGCGCCAGTCGCTCTGCGGAATGTAGATGCGGTTTTTGAGCTTGTCCACGCTCATATCCTGCCAGAAATTCGCCAGTTGCAGCGCGGTGCAAATCGCGTCCGACTGCGCAAAACGGACGTCGTCGCGCAGCCCGTGCAAAATCAGGACGAGCCGCCCGACGGGGTTTGCGCTTCGGCGGCAGTAGTCGAGCAGTTCCTCGAAGTCGGCGTAGCGTTTTTTTACGACGTCCTGCTTGAACGCGCTCACGAGGTCTTTAAAAAGCTGCTTGGGAATGTCGAATTCGCCGATTGTGGCGTCGCAGGCGGTAAAAATCCAACGCCATTTCGGGTCGCGCTCGGCGTCGGACAGGTCGAGCTGCGCCTCGAATTTTTCGAGCTCGGCGACGCGCGCGGGGTCGTCTTCGGCGACGGTGTCGTGGTTCTCGTCGGCGATGTCGTCGGCGGTTCGCGCAAAGGCGTAGACCGCCGCGACGTGTTTGCGCAGCCGCTTGGGCACCATTTTTGCGACGGGGAAATTTTCGTAGTGCGAATGCGCCAGTTGCAGGCACTTTTCGAACGCCGTGTCGGTTTGATTATTCATTGCCTCAAAAATAGGGGGTTGCGTTTTGATGTCGATAAAATTCGGCGAGGCGTCCAGCGCGAAGGCGTCGGGCGTCGGCTATTGCGCGGGGTCGGTAATCTCCCAGGAGGGGTCTACGCGCAGCGTATGCGCCGCCGACTGCCGCAGATATTCGGGGCGGGCGTAGGCTGCAAAGGCAATCATCGCGGCATTGTCGCCGCGGTATTGGCGGTCGGCAACGAGGAATTTTGCGCCGACGCGTTTTGCAAGGCGCGCGAACGTTTCCGCGAAGAGCGAATTGTTCGAGACTCCGCCCGAAATGCCGACGCTTTTGTAGTTCCCGCGCTGGGCGAAAAATTCGGCGCGGCGGCGCAGCTGCTCGACGACGGCGAACTGGTAGGCGGCGCATATTTCGGGTTTTTCGCGTTCCAATTCTTCTTGCGAAAGTTTTTCGAGTCGGTAGCGCAGGCTGGTTTTCAGCCCCGAAAAACTGAAATTCGGGTCGGTTTCAATCTTCCTGTTCTGCCCGTATGGAAACATTGTTTTGTCGACCGACGCCCCGCGCGAAAGCTTTTCCAAAACGGGCGCGCCGGGGTAGGGAATGCCCAGAAGCTTTGCGCCCTTGTCGAGAGCCTCGCCCGCGGCGTCGTCGATTGTCTCCGCCAAAATTCTCATGGACTTGTCGGGCGCGATTTCGAAAAGAATCGTGTTTCCGCCCGAGACCGTTAGCCCCAAATGCGGCAGCAGCGACGCGAAGTTCGCCCCGAAATTTTCGGGATCTTGCGCGTGCGTTTCGATAAACGGCGAATACGCGTGTCCGTTGAGGTGGTTGACACCGACGAGCTTTTTGCCAAGCACCGCCGCGAGCGCACTTGCCGCTGCGACGCCCATTGCAAGGCAGTTGGGCAGCCCCGGCCCCGACGTTGCCGCGACCAAATCGACCTGCGCCAAATCGGTTTTCGCCCGAGCCGCGTCGATTAGCGCGGGCAGCTTTTTGAGGTGCTCGCGGCTTGCCAAGTCGGGCACGACGCCGCCGTAGAGCGCGTGCAAATCAATCTGCGAGTGTATGAGCGAAAACTCGACTCCCGCGCGCGAGTCGAACAGCGCGACGGCGGATTCGTCGCAGGAACTTTCAATCGCCAAAATTTTCATATAAGCCTTTCCAACCTTTCGGCGACGGACTTGCCGCGCCACTGGCTTTCGGGCACGGCTTCGTCGTAGAGGCAGTCGAAGTGCCCGTTTTTCCTGAAAGAGAACACCGAGCCTTTTGCGATTATAACGTGCTCGATAAGGCTCAGCGAAATCGGTCTGCACGCGGCGGAGAGTTTGCGCGTAAAACGTATGTCTTCGGACGACGGGCGCGGATCTCCGCTTGGGTGGTTGTGGGCGATGGCTATGCTTGTGGCTCCCCGCTTGATTGCGATTTCGATAATCTTTCTGATGTCGAGGTTGGCCGAATTTACCGAGCCTTCGACAAGGCGAATCGACGAATCGCCTATGATTCGCAACTGGGAGTCGAAACAGAGCATTTCGAGCACTTCGTTTTGCTCCGACGCGATTTTGCTTTTGAAGAATTTTATGAGTTTTGAAATCGTCGTGATTGCGTCGCCGCCGCTGCGCATTTCGTTTGCGTGGTAGATGGCAATCATATCCTTGACGAATTTGATTCCGAGCGCGGCGGTTTCGCCTACGCCCGAAATTTTGACAAGCTCCTCCTGCGGGGCGTCGAGAATCCCGCGCAGGCTTTTAAATTTGCCGAGCAAATCCTTCGCAACGGGTTTTACATCGACGCGCGGAATAACGAGCGTCAAAAACATCTCAACGACCTCGTAGTCGGCAAGGCTTTCTATGCCCGAGCGCGCGTAGCGTTCGCGCAGGCGTTGTCTGTGTCCGTGGCGGTAGTCCTCGTGCTTTTGTGCGGCATTTCCCATTTTAAAAAAAATCTGGAAAGTGGTTGATGAAATTCTCGTTTTTTGCGCCCGCGCGGACGGGATTGCGCATTCCTCGCAGGAGGTAATTTCGGGCCTTTTCGACCGACTTTTCAAGCCCCGCGCCGTTGGCCAAGTTCGCGGCAATCGCCGCGCTGAGCGTGCAGCCGCTGCCGTGCGTGTTTACGTTTTTGACGCGCTTCGATTCGAAAACGCGGACTTCGCCCGACTTTGAGCAGAGCGCGTCGGCGATGTCGTCGCCGTCCAAGTGTCCGCCTTTAAGCAGAACCGCAGTCGAAAATTTGCGCGAAAGCCCGCTCGCGGCGGTCGCGACATCTTTTATTTCCGCGCCCAAAAGCTCACGGGCTTCGTCGAGATTCGGCGTTATGAGGGTCGCAAGCGGCAGAAGTTTTTCGCGCAAGACCCGAACGGCGTCGTCGCGCAAAAGTTTGGAGCCGCTCGTGGAAATCATCACGGGGTCGACTACCAGCCGTATTTCGCGGTTGCGCCGCGCAAAATCGGCGGCGATTTCGATGTGCTCGGCGTCGAAAAGCATTCCAGTCTTTGCCGCTTCGGGCTTGAAATATTCGGCAACCGCCTCTATCTGCGCCGCAAAAACGTCCGCAGGCACCGCCGAAACCGCGCGGACTCCGTCGGGATTCTGCGCTGTGATTGCGGCAATCGCCGCCGCCGCAAAAACTCCGTTGGCGGCAAATGCCAGCATATCGGCCTGAACGCCCGCGCCGCCTCCGCTGTCGCTGCCCGCGATTGTCAGGGCGCATTTTATGTTTCTGCATCGATTCATTTCGGCAAAAATTTATTAACCCAATAGCATTGCATTATTTGACAAAAGTTTCAAGACATGCTTTATTCTATCAGGATTTTTTTATGGACGCAGGCGGAGAATTGAATTTGTTCGGCTGCGGCGACATTTCGAACTCGCCGCAATCGGGCGGCGTGTCGGCGACTGCCCCGCTTGCGGTGCGCATGCGCCCGCGCTCTCTCGCGGAAGTAGTGGGACACCGCCACATTCTCGCCGAGGGCTGCCTTTTGCCGAGGCTCGTTTCGACAAACAGCTTCGGCTCGCTAATCTTCTACGGCCCTCCGGGGTGCGGAAAGACGACGCTTGCCGATGTCATAGCGCGGCAGACAAATTCGCGTTTCGTCAAAATCAACGCGGTGCTTTCGAACGTGGCGCAGCTGCGCGACGAACTCGCCGCAGCCCGCTACCGCCGCGGCGAGCGCACAATACTTTTCATCGACGAAATCCACCGCTTCAACAAGGCGCAGCAAGATTTGCTTCTGCCCGATGTCGAAGACGGCAACGTGCGCCTCATCGGCGCGACAACCCAAAACCCGGGTTTTTACATAAACGCGCCGCTTCTTTCGCGCAGCCACCTGTTCAAGCTCGAACCGCTTTCGAGCGACGACATCGCAAAGGTTTTACGCCGCGCCCTCGAAAACACCGAGCGCGGCTTGGGCAACTTCAACTGCCGCGCCTCCGACGCCGTTTTGCTGGGCATTGCCAACATCTGCGACGGCGACCTGCGCCGCGCCCTCAACGCCCTCGAAACAATGGTGCTTGCCGCGGGCGGAAATTCGGATCTTTCCGAAGACGACATCAAGGTTTTCGCCAAGGAACGCCGCGTGCGCTACGACGCCGATGAAGACGAGCACTACAACACTATCTCGGCGTTCATCAAAAGCGTGCGCGGCTGCGACCCCGACGCGGCAATGTATTGGCTTGTCAAAATGCTCGCAGGCGGCGAAGACCCGAGGTTTATCGCCCGCCGCCTCGTTATTTTGGCGAGCGAAGACGTCGGACTTGCCGACCCCCGCGCCCTGCCGATTGCAAACGCGGCCTTCGACGCCGTGGAGCGCGTGGGGCTGCCCGAGTGCGAGCTCAACCTCGCCCACGCCACGATATTCCTCGCCTGCGCGCCCAAAAGCAATTCCGCCACAATGGCACTTGCCCGCGCGAAGGAGCTTATCCGCGGCGAGCCCGTCCAGCCCGTGCCGCTTCATTTGCGCGATTCGCACACGTCGCTAAACCGCAAGCTCGGCAACGGAGCGGACTACATTTATCCGCACGACTGCCCCAACCACATCAGCGGGCAGGAGTATATGCCGCGCCCCGCGCAAATCTACCGCCCCACCGACTACGGCGCGGAAAAACAGGTTGCCGAGCGGCTCGACTTTTACAAAAAACTCAAAAAGGAAATACAAGATGCTGGAAACAAACGAAGAAAATAAAGGCCCGAAATTCGAGCTGACGCGGCGCATCGACTTGAAATTCTGGAAGAGCTGCGGACTCAACGCCCTCGGATTGCTCGTCGCCAGCGCGACATCGTCGTCGTCAATCCAGTTCGGCAATATGTTCTACTTTGCCGCGCTCGTGGTGCTTATCTGGTTTTTGAACTGGATTATCCGCCCCGTGCTGATAGTGTTCGCGCTGCCGCTTATAATTTTTACGATGGGCGTGGGAATGCTGTTTATAAATGCGCTTATAATTTATATGGCGGCGGCTCTCATACCCGACAAGGGCATAGTTGTGAGCTCGTATTGGGCGGCGTTGTGGGCGTCGTTTTGCGTGTCGGTTTTGTGGTGGTCGCTCGAAATGTTCAAGAGCGAGCGCATAGTGGTTTTCACCGAGCGCGTCGTGCGCGGCAAATCCGCTTCAAAGAAATCGCGAAAGGACGGCGACGACGATGTCATCGACGTTTAGACACCTCAAAGCCGCGTTTGCCGCGGTATTCGCCGCCGCGCTTGCGCTTTCGGCTTCGGCGGTGTGCGCCCAGCAGCCGAGCTCGGTTTTCGACGTCGTCTACGGAAGCCTGCGCCTCTATTCGCCCGCCGACGTTTTACGCGCATACGAAGGCTCTTGGAACGGCATTCAAACCGTCAAGTTCGGCGAGATGACCTCGCGCGGGACTGTCGCGGTCAGCTACAAATTCGACATTGCCGCCTTCGGTTTGCCGCGCTTGGTGGGCATTGGCAGAATCACTTCGGCTTCGGGGGCGTCGGTGCCGACGCGCTCGTATATGTCGGTCGATACCCGCGGGCGTCTGCTTTTGGAAGTCCGCGCGGGCGACGGCGAGGCGGTTTTCTACAAGGGTTCGTTCAACGCGAACTACGTCGAGTGGACGCCGATTTACGACTTCCTCCTCTACGACTACCAGAAGGACACTTTCCTTTCCGAGGGCGGCAAACGCTTCATTTATTCGGAGGGCGCGCGCACGATTTTCTACAAGGGAACTTGGGGCAGGATAGAGGCAAACACCCGCTTTTCGGAAATCGAAAACGCGTATCCCGCCTCGAAAGTCAACACGCTGCGCAGCCGCGACATCAAGGTGAAATCGGGCGGCGCAAAGTTCGGCAGATAACGCGCGGCAGGGTTTGGTATGGACTTTCCCGTAAACGAAATGCGCCCCGCGCTCTTCGACGCCCTCGACAGGGGCGTTTCGCGCTTTGTGGTCTCAGCGCCGACGGGCTCGGGCAAATCGACGGCGTTTCCCGTAATGTTGGGCGAAAAGCTCGGCGGGCAGATTTTCGTGTTGCAGCCGCGGCGCGTGGCGGCGCGAATGCTTGCGCGTTCAATCGAAAAACTCTTCGACATGAAGGGCGAAACGGGCTGGCATATCCGCTTCGACAAACACTACGACGCCTCCACGAAAATCGTGTTTTTGACCGAGGGAATTCTGGCGCGAATGCTGCTTTCAAATTCCCTGCCGCCGAACGTTTCGGCGATTGTTTTCGACGAATTCCACGAGCGCAACATCTTTACCGACCTCTCGATTGCCCTCGCTTTGCGCCTTCAAAAAACATCGCGCCCCGACCTCAAACTCTTTGCCGCCTCGGCTTCGGTCGACACCGAATCCCTCGCGCGCTATATGGACGCCGAGGTGCTGGCGTGCTCTTCGCGGCTTCACAATATCGAAATAAAATATTCCGAGCTTGCGGGGCGCAATCTGCCCGTGTGGGAGCTTGCCGCCCGCGAATTCGCCCGCAACGCCGCCGCCACTTCGGGCAACTTTCTGATTTTTATGGCGGGCGTCTACGAGATAAACAGGACAATTTCCAAAATTCTCGAAACCCCTCAGTCGCGCGGCTTCCGCGTTATGCCGCTTTACGGCGATATGACCGCCGAAGCTCAGGACGCCATTCTCGCGCCGACGGACAGGCGCAAGGTGATTGTGGCAACAAACATCGCCGAAACTTCGCTCACAATCGAGGGCGTCGACTGCGTGATAGATTCGGGTTTTGCCAAGGTTTTGCGCTACGATTTCGCCCGCGCCGTCAACACGCTTTTGGTCGAGCGCATTTCGCTCGCCTCCGCAACCCAGCGGGCGGGGCGCGCGGGGCGCATAACCGACGGCGTCGCAATCCGGCTTTGGCGCAAGGCCGAGGAGCGGTTTTTCGAGCCGTATTCGACCTCCGAAATTTCGCGCGTCGACCTCTCCCAAACGCTGCTTTGGCTGAAAGTGCGCGGCTTGGATTTTTCCTCGCTCGACCTTTTCGAGACGCCGCCCGAAAAATCGCGCAGCGGCGCATTCGAGACTTTGCGGCTTCTAAACGCGCTCGATTCCGACGGCAACGCGACCGCCGAGGGCGCGAAAATCGCGCGTTTCCCGACTTCGCCGAGGCTGGGCAAACTCTTTGTCGGGGCGGCAAAGCTCGGATGTCTACCGCTCGCGGCAATGGTTGCGGCGACTGCCGACGCGGGCAAAATCAAACTCGACATTCCCGACAATCGCCGCGAGCTTGAACGCGACAACCTTTGCGCTGCGCGCAGCCAGCCCGAGGAAATCGTCAATCTCTGTTTTCTCGCCAAGTCGAATTCCTTCGAGCGCGGTTTTTGCGAGGAATACGGCATTAACGCCGCAAACGCCCGAAAGGCGTTCGCCTATGCCGCCGATTTTATGCGGCTTGCGCGGGCTTCGCTCGAATCCGCGCCCGACGCGCCCGATGCCGAACAATCCGCGGCGTTGTCAAAGGCGGTTCTTGCGGCGTATCCCGACCGCGTGTGCAGGAGGCTCAACGCGGGTACTCTCGCCTGCCGCTGTGTGGGAGGTGCGGCGTGCGAAGCCCGCAAAACCTCCAAGCGGTATTGCGCCGACTTGTTCGTGGCCATGTCTATGCAGCAGACGAACACAGCTTCGGGCATAACAGTCATCGCCGACGACATCGTGCCGATAACGCGCGAGTGTCTCGCCGAAGTCTTTCCCGACGATATTGTCGAGCGCAAAACCGTCGGCTTCGACGAAAACCAAAAACGCGCCTGCACCACAATCGAAATCTGCTATCGCGACCTCCCGCTCGACAAAAAAATCTCCTACGACATTTCCGCAGATGACGCCGCCGAGCTTATGTATTCTAAAATCGCCTCGGGCGAAATAGCCCTCAAAAATTTCGGCGACCCCGAGCGCGATTTCATCGCCCGCGTAAATTTCATCGCCAAGGCAATGCCCGAGCTCGGCATAGCCCCAATCGACGACGACGCGCTCGAACTGATTTTCCGCCAGATGTGCTCGGGGCTCGCCTCGTATTCGGAGGTCAAGAACGCCGACGTAATGGCGGCTTTGCGCGAGTGGCTTTCGCACGGGCAGCTCGGGGCGATGCGCCACTATCTGCCCGAGACCGTCGAGGTCAACCCCAAACGCCGACCCGTGCGCGTCAAGTATCAGCCCGATTCGCTGAGGGCGGTAATTTCGGCGTCATTCAAGGATTTATTCGCCTTCAACCCGAAATCCGTCTCCATTTGCGGCGGAAAAATCAAGCCCGTATTCGAGGTTCTCGCGCCCAACGGACGCCCCGTCCAGACAACCGAAGACCTCGAACGCTTTTGGCAGACATCTTGGCAGTCCGTCCGCAAGGAGCTGAAAGCTCGGTATCCCAAGCACTTTCCTCCCACCGCCCCCTACTAAAACGGGCGAGGGCGTGCGCCTCTATTGCGAATTACATTCTAATAATGTGGAAACGGGTTTCATTGAAACCCGTTTTTTTTGTTTTTAGATTCGCAATAGAGGCGCACTCGCAGCCAAAAATGACTCGCGTTTGCGTATGCAACCGCGCGTCAATGATGCCCGAGAGCGTTTGCTTCGACGAGTTTTTATAATCAAAAAAAAGCGGAACTTTCGTTCCGCTTTTCCCGTAAATATAAAGCAGAGGCACATTGCGAATGCAATCGCCCACGGTGCACGTCTTATAAAAGACTCGTCGAAGCAAGCCGCGCCTCGCCCGTTTTTTAGAGGAGGGAGGCAAGACGCGCCTCATACCCGACCCAGTCGGTAATCGGCGCACGGGCAACACCCGAATCAACCGCCGCTTTCGCAACCGCTGCCGAAACGCGCACAATAAGACGTTTGTCGAACGGCTTGGGCAAAATGTATTGACGCCCGAATTCAACTGAGTCAAGCCCGTAGGCCTTCTTGACGTCTTCGGGAACTTCTTCGTGCGCCAAAGCCGCCAATGCGCGAACCGCAGCGATTTTCATTTCCTCGTTTATGCACTTTGCGTTTGTGTCGAGCGCGCCCCTGAAAATGTAGGGGAAGCCGAGGACATTGTTGACCTGATTGGGATAGTCGGAACGCCCAGTGGCGAAGATGATGTCCTTGCGCGTAGCCATAGCGGTTTCGTAGTCGATCTCGGGGCGCGGATTGGCGAGCGCGAAAACCACGGGATTGTCGTTCATCGACAAAAGCATTTCGGGTTTGAGAACGTCGGCTTTCGATACGCCGAGGAACACGTCCGCCCCGCGCACCGCGTCGGCGAGCGTCTTGGCGTCCGAGTCCACCGCGAAAAACTTCTTGGTCTCGTTGAGGTCGGTTCGCAAAGTCGTAATCGGGCCCTTGCTGTCGCAAAGCAGGATATTTTCGCGCTTCACGCCGAGGGCGATATACATTTTCGAGCACGAAATAGCCGCCGCGCCCGCGCCGCTTACGACAATCCTGACATCTTCGATTTTCTTGCCCGCAATTTCGAGCCCGTTGAGCAAAGCCGCGCCCGAGATAATCGCCGTGCCGTGCTGGTCGTCGTGCATAACGGGAATGTCGAGCTCCTCTTTCAGGCGTCGTTCGATTTCGAAACATTCGGGGGCTTTGATGTCTTCGAGGTTAATGCCGCCGAACGTTGGCGAGATTGCCTTGACCGCCTGAACGAACCTGTCCACATCGGTTTCGTCGACTTCGATGTCGAAGGCGTCCACCCCCGAGAAAATTTTAAACAGAAGTGCTTTGCCCTCCATGACGGGTTTGCCCGCGAGCGCGCCGATGTTGCCCAGCCCGAGCACCGCCGTACCGTTCGAAATTACGCCGACGAGGTTGGCTTTGCCCGTATATTTGTAGGCGTCCTGCGGATTTTTCTGGATTTCCAGACAGGGTTCCGCCACCCCAGGGGTATACGCCAGCGACAAATCTTCCTGCGTCGAATGCGGTTTTGTCGGCGTGATTTCTATTTTACCCTTTTTACCCGAACTGTGGTAGTTCAGAGCCTGTTCTTTGCTGATTTTTGCCATTTCTCTCTCTTTGTGTTTAATTAAAACGCCGCGTTTTTTTACGCAGCGTATATAGTTAAATTCTCATAACTTCCCCAAGTTTATAATCGGGGCTATTCAATCCGTTTTTATTTTTCTTACAAGACAAAATTTACCTTAAAGCGAAAAACTACATTTTTGGACAATTTTTTTGGCGTTTTTTGTCCGAAAATGCTCTCGGAACCCACAGTAGAAATTATAGAAAAAGCACCCACATCGTGTATTCTCGACAAGATTTTCGATAAATAAAGCGCGGACAATCCTGCGATTGCCCGCGCAAAAAAAATTCCGAATCCGATAGTAGCAAATTCCCGAAATCCGCCGTCCGCCCGACAATCGACCCGCGCAACGGATTCGGACAATCTAAAAACTACGAGATTTTGACCGACTTTACGATAGCGTCCGCCGCCCCGTTCGTCGCCGAAATTTCGAGCGCGATTTCCGCAAACTTGTCGGCGGCAAATCTGTGCTTGCGCGTTTTCAGATAGTTGCCTTTGACGTCCGCTAAAACCGTTTTTTCGCCTTTGCCGTTAGTGCCTATAATTTTGTAGTCTTTAACGACAGTAGGCTGCGCGCCTGCAATCATATTTTTTAATCGAACCGTCTCTCCCGATTGCGTCAGGATATTCCAGCCCGACTCGAACACGAGCGCGACTTCCGACACCTTCTGCGGCGCATCGAATTCGAACGAAATCCACGCTCCGCGCGAGCCGCACGGGGCAACCCAGCGGTTGTCGTTTTTCTTCGGCGGGTCGATGTTCACGCCGCTTACGACATTCTCGGGCTTCGAGCCGCCCGTCGAATCCGACGCCGAAATTTTCGCGCTTTTTGCCAGATTCGGCGTCGTATCCGCAACGCCCAAAATTGTCTGGTCGTCCGCAAGAAGCGTCTGCTGCAAAACTTTGAGCCGCGTCGGATTTTTGCGCAGCTGGCGCGGGGTAATGCCGAGAGCCGCGCAGGTTGCGGCGGCGGTTCCCAAAGCCTGACCCATCGCCGCGCAAGTCGCCATAACGCGCGTCGAAGTAAACGCCACGTGCGAACACGAAATATTGCGACCTGCCATCATCAGATTTTCGATGTTGCTCGAATAGAGGCTCGAAAACGGAATGTTGTATGGCGACGGAATTTTCGTCTGCTTGCAGGGGCGGCGGTCGAAGGCATAGAAGCCTTCGGCGGGGTGGTCGTCCATAGTCCAGCCGCCGACTGCCACGGCATCGTCGAAGTTGCGCCAACCGCCTTCGATGTCGTTCTGTTTCATAACATAGTCGCCCTTGATCCGGAAAGTGTCGCGGCGGCCGGGGAGCATGCCGATTGACGAAAGCACTCGGTTTTCGACCCCCTTGAATTTGCCGCTGTTCTTGATGTAGTCCCACACGCCGAGCACGATTGCAAGCAGCTCGAAACGCAGCAGTTCGGCGTCCTTTATCGCGTCGTAAACGCCGCCGAGCTCAATCCACCACATACCGTAGGCGACGTCCGACGGGCGGCGGTATTTGAGCATTTCGGGCGTGATTTTCTTCGCCCACTTCGGCGCGACAAACGGCACGGGGCGCGGTGCTTCAATCGACGTAAACATCAGCGACGAGCCTTGCCTTGTCCCCACTTTGTCGTAGTCGGCAAGCGATTCCCCATACAGCTTCGAACCTTCGCGTCCGCTGAAATATTCCGCGCCCGCCGACAACGCCACGCGGCTGTCGCCCGAGCAGTCCGCAACCATCTTCGGCTCGATTTCGTAGACATTGCGCGTCGAATCCGACCTCGCCCAGACTCGCGTAATTCTTCCGTTTTTCGCCTCCGCCTTGTAGGCGTCGGTGTCGAGATAAAGCGTTATGTTTTTTTCCGAAACGCATTTGTCGTAGAGCAGCAAGTCCCAAACTTCCCACGAAAACGTAGGGTTGCGGACGGCGTTTTCAAGCCGCAGCTCTTCCATAATGCCGCCTTCGCGCCAGCCCACACTTTGCGAGTGCACGCCCAGCGGGTGCATTCTTATTTCGGAACTCGCATTGCCGCCGAGCCGCGAACGGTCCTGCAATAAAATGACCTTCGCCCCGTGGCGCGCCGCCGAAATCGCCGAACACACGCCCGCAAGACCCCCGCCGACAACAAGCAGGTCGCACGAAAGCTTTGTCTTGTCCATCAGCGGGTCGTCTTCGAACTTTCCCGAAAACGCGTCGTTAAAGTCGGCCTTGCGCCGCGCAATCGAGTCTGCGGGCGCAGCCGAAAGTTTCTGCGGCGCGTTTACAAAAAGCGTATAACCCGCCGCGGCAGACGCCATTGACCCTATAAATTTTCTTCTATCCATATGTAAATTAGTCGGTTAACAAAACGTTATTCTTGACGAATATTTCTCGTTTTTCAAGAATATTTGAATTGCCAAATTTTTCTTCCTCCGTAGCATAGACCCCGAAAAAATTTCGGATATGCCGCGGCGCGAAAATCGGACGCGGGCGGTATGCTCCGCGAAATCTATAAAAATCAACAACGGATATAAAATGTTTACAGGTATTGTGGAGTCCACCGCAAAAGTAGTTTCATTCCGCGAGCGCGAGGCGGCTTGGCTTATGGAATTAGACGTTCCCCAATTCGTCGCCGAAACCCTCAGCGACGGCGATTCGCTCGCGTGCAACGGATGCTGCCTGACCGTCGTGCGGCGCAGCGGCAACCTCGTAGCCTTCGAGCTTTTGGAGGAAACCATCAGGCTTACGAGCTTCGAGGGCATAAGGGAAGGCTCTCTCATAAACGTCGAACGCCCGCTTGCGGCTGGGGCGCGCTTGGGCGGACACTTCGTCAGCGGACACATCGACATCCGCGGCACGGTCGAAATTTTCGAACAGCGCGGCAAAAATTTCTATCTGCGCGTTTCCTTTCCCGAAGAGTTCTCCAAATATTGCGTCTACAAGGGCAGTATCGCAATCGACGGAATTTCGCTCACTGTCGCCGAGGCTGAAAACAACACCCTTGCTGTTTGGCTGATTCCGCATACGCTGGAAGTCACGAACCTGTCGGCTTGCCGTTCGGGCAAAACCGTGAATTTGGAATTCGACCTGCTCGCAAAATACGTCGAAAAAATCGCCTTGGGCAACCGCGAAAAATCGCCCTACCAGCCGTAATGCGCCGCCGTCCGTTCAGGAGAATGACGCGCCGCCGCGCCGCGGCGTTTTTGCTCGCGGCGGTTTTCTGGACGCTCTGGACACTTCTCGCGCCCGAAGCCGATTTTTCGGCTTCTTTCGCTCCCGAGACTTCTCCTGCGTCCGTTCGAGCCGCCGACAACGCCGCACAGCCTCTCCCGACTTCAACGAACGGCGGGGGCTTTGCGGGCGACAACCTGCGCGTCTGCACTTGGAATATCCACAATTACAACGTCTCGAACCGTTGGATAGGCGGGCGCTGGACAGTCGCGCCCAAGCCCGAAGCCGAGCGCAACGCCGTCGCCGACGCAATCGCGCGCATAAACCCCGATGTCGTTTTGTTGCAGGAAATCGGCGACACCTACTTTCTCGACGACCTCCGCAGCCGCCTGCGTTCGCGCGGCATAGACTATCCGTTCTCGGCAGTATCGAAATTCGACGCAGTTTCGCGCCTGGCGTTGATGTCGAAAATCGCGCCCGAAAAAATCTTCGATTTCTCCGATACCGATTTCACATTCGGCGGCGTCAAACGCTATTCGCCGCGCGGCGCGCTCGGCGCGCGCATTCCCGTGATAGGGGCAGAATCCGTCAATGTCTTTGCCTTGCACCTTAAAAGCAAAGTCGGCGCGCGCAAAACCGACGAGAATTTTACTCCCTTGCGCCACGCCGAAATCCGCGCAATCCGCGCCCGCGCAACTTCGGCGGCCGGCGGCGAAACCGCCCTTATCCTCTTCGCCGGCGACTTTAACGACGAGCCTTCGCGCGGGCTTATGCGCAACTTCGGCAGCGCGTTCTCCGTCGTTCCCCAGTTCGATTCCCGCGGACAAAATTGGACATACCATTGGAGGAAACGCGACATCTTCTACCGCTACGATTTCTTCGTAGTCTCGCAGCCGCTTCTTCCGAAAATCTTAAAGGGCGTCGTCGTATCGGATTCCGAAAAGGGCAGCGACCACCGCCCCGTCTACGTCGATATTCGCGTGCGCGGCGCGGAAAACTAATCCCGTATTCCGCCTATAAACATTCCATACCTCCAAACAAAAAAAAGACCCGAAACGGGTCTTCACATCGCGTTTTTGCGATATTTTTTTGCGGAACATTTCTTGCGAAATTTTCGCTTTCGTTATCTGCCCAAACGCTTTTCGGCAAACCCCAATACCTTCGAAACCAAAATCAGCGTCGCTATAAAAAACACCACCCACAGCGCGAACGTGTAAATCCCGAACAGGTAGATTTCGTCGATTATTTCCGGCGATTTCGTCGCCGACACCACAAAGAAGTTGAACGCCGTCGCAATGCAGGCAAACGCCCACACAATCGTCCACGTTCCCGTAAAAATGCGCGAAGTCGTCCTGCGGCGCAAAAGCCCCGTCGCCGCGAGTTCGAGCGCGCCGAAAATTCGGCGCGTAAGCGGCGGAATCGCGACCGCGTTCACGACCGGAATAATGCACCCAAGCCACACCAAACGCGACGGCACAAACGAGAACGACTTCACTGCCTTTGCAATTCTGCCCGCCTTCGTAAGCCAACCCGCAAAGAGCACGAAAAACGCCGCAATCCAGCCCAACACCACCACCGACACGACTTTTTGCATCAGCAGAATTTCGTTGTATCTCAGCGCGGAGGGCATGTCGACAATTTCGAAAATCGTCTCGGGCGCAAATTGGTGTAGCTCCATAGCCCGAATCGTCAGGAAAATTTTGAAGCCCAAAAGCAGTATTATAACCGCCATCGTTATGCGCAAAATCCCCGTGCGCAGCTTGAAGTCGGCGAGCTTGTAGTTCGGCTTTTTGCCGACCGTCTTATGGTAGAAATCTGTTTGCGAAAGCTCGCGCCATTGCTTGAACCCGTGCGTCCAGACCTTCGTTCGCGGCGTAATCTCGCCCGATTTAAGCAGGTCGGCAAGGCTAGGGTCGGAAATCGGCCCGACTTTTGTTTTGTCGCTTTTTATATAATACCACACGTTTGCAAAGATGGATAAAAAGTTTTGATAGTCAACACAGATGTCATTTGCCTATGCAGAATTTCGAGAAAATACGGTCGAGCAACGCCTCGTTGTCGGTCTTGCCCACAATGTCGCCGAGACTGTCGAGCGCTTCGCGCAGGTCGGAGGCAACCAGCTCGCTCGGGGCGTTTTCGGCGGTTTTTCGCGCGGCGGCGACAGTCGAGTCCATAGCCGCTTGCAGCGATTGCGCGTGCCGCGCCGACACCAAAATGTCGTCCGCCGACGCCGTTATGTGGTACTTGTCGATTAACGCACCGATTTTGTCCTTCAAACCCTCAATCCCCGAGTTTTCCGCGCACGAAATTTCGGCGCATTCAAAGCCCGCATAACGCCCGCGCAGCGCGTCCAAGTTCTCCTGCGCAATGTCGCATTTGTTGAAAACCATAATCGCGTTTTGCCTCGTAAGCCCCGCAATGTCGGGCGAATCGGGCTTCGGCGCGCTGTCGGGGTCCGAGGCGTCGACAACAAACAGACATATGTCGCAGTCCGAAATCTTCTTCCGCGCCCGCTCAATCCCGAGGGCTTCGAGTTTGTCGGACGAATCGCGCAGCCCCGCAGTGTCCGTAAAACACACCGTGTTGCCGCGCACCGAAACCGACTCGCTTATGAAGTCGCGCGTAGTGCCGGCAATGTCGCTTACAATCGCTCTGTCGCTGCCCAAAAGCAGATTCAATAGCGACGACTTTCCCGCATTCGGAGCTCCCGCAATAACCGCGTCAATCCCGCCGTATACGAGGCGCGAATACTTCGCCGTGTCGATAAGCTTCGCCATATCCTCCGCGCACTTGCCGAGGGTTCGCGCAAGAGTCTGCTTGTCCTCTTCGGGCAGGTCGTCTTCGGGAAAATCTATGTATGCCTCCACAAGCGCAAGACAGTTCAAAATGCGTTCCGACATATCCGCTACGCGCCTGCCGAGCTCGCCCGAAAGCTGCTTTTTTGCCGCCTTCAACGCGCGTTCGCTGCGCGCGCCGATAGTGAGAGCCACCGCCTCCGCCTGACTGAGGTCGAGCTTGCCGTTTTCGAACGCCCGCCGCGTAAATTCGCCAGCCTGCGCCGCCGCCGCGCCCCGCGCAATCAGGTCGGCGACGACTTCGCGGACGATGAACGGGTTTCCGTGCGTCGAAATCTCCACACAGTCCTCTCCCGTATACGACGCGGGAGCTTTGAAAAACACCGCTACCACGTCGTCGAGCTCCGTCCCGTCGAGGCGCGCATACTTCGCATAAACAGCCCTGCGCGGCTCGGGCGTTTTTTTAAGCCCCAGAGCCTTCGCGGCAATCTCCGCGCAGCCTCCGCCCGACATTCTCACCACAGCAATCGCCGATTCGCCCGTGGGTGTCGAAAGCGCAACAATAGGATTGCTCATTTTCTTCCTCCCTTTTGCGTGAATTTTAGCGCGGTCGTTATGGCCGCAGCCCCCGCGCAAAACGCCAGTCCGCCGCAAATCGATGCGTCAACAACCGCCGCGAACTTCGTCGAGCCCGTGTTGTTTTCAAAACTAATCTCCCGCGCGCGCTGCCACGGCGTCATCCGTTCGAGCTTCGCTTCGTAGCGGAAAAATCCCGCCGCCGCGCCAAGCCCCGCGCAGACGACAAGCAGCGCGACTTTTGCGGAAGTCGGGCGGCGGACGGCAACTCTGCCCGCGCCGCGCATTATTCGCCCCTCCGCTGTTTTACGGCTTTCGCTAGCCCCGCAATGTCGATTTTGTCGCCGACTTTGACGCCGTTTTTCGAAAACCAGTCGATGTTTGTTTCAATGCAGAACATAATCTTGTCGCTTTCCGATTCCACCGCGTCGAGGTTGCGCGGATACATTTTCGCAATCTGCGCAATTGTCCCGTCTTCCGCCACAAACGCGATGTCGAGCGGAATCTCCGTGTTCTTCATCCAGAACGACGCCCTTCTCGGGGCTTCGAAAATAAAAAACATCGCGCCGTTTTCGGGCAGCGATTTCCTGAACATCAGCCCCCGCGCCTTTTCTGCGTCCGTCAGCGCAATTTGAGCCGACAGCGTTTTCGCGCCCGCGCCTATCTCGAAAACCGTCGAAAAATCCTCCGCCTTCGCGCCGCAACCCGAACATAACAACGGCAATATCAAGGCTTGCAAAATCGCCGCAAAACCCCAGAATCCGATTCTATCAATAAATGCCATAAGCGCGTATGATTGTCCATCGACGCAAATTAGGCAACATAATTTTGGGCTATAAAAAATGAAAAGCGAACTTCTTCTTTACGCCAATTCGCGCACGAGTGCCGACATTCTGTATTTCTCGGGCGTTTCCATCCACGACGACTATTTTTGCTTCACTATCGGCGATAAAAAATGCGCGCTTCTAAGCCCGCTCGAAGTCGGCCGCGCCCGCCGCGCTTCCGCTCTCGACGAGATTTTCGACTATTCCGAAGTCGCCGCGGCGATGCCAAAAAACGCGCCAAAAAAATACGTCGACGCCGTCGCGTTCCTTCTTAAAAAGCGAGGCGTCCGCGCCCTCGCAGTTCCCGCAAACTTTCCGATTTCCGCCTTTGCCGAACTCGCCGAGCGCGGCTTCGATATGGCGTTTTGCGACGGCGATTTCCTCCCCGAACGCGCCGTCAAAACGCGCCGCGAAATCGCGCAGATAGAGCGCGCAAACGGCGTCGCTTCGGAGTGCTTCGCGCTCGTCGAAGACATCTTGCGCAAGTCGAAAATCTCGGGCAAAAAACTCCTCTATAAGGGCGAAATCCTCACTTGCGAATTTTTGCGCGCCGAAATCGAAAAGCTTTCAATCTCGCTCGGCGCGGACGCCCTCGACACAATCGCCGCCTGCGGCGACGGCGCATGCGACCCACACGAAGTCGGGCGCGGCGCGGTTCTTCCACGCAGCCTCATCGTCTTCGACATCTTTCCGCGCCTGCGCGAAAGCGGTTATTTCGGCGATATGACGCGCACCTTCTTGAAGGGCGAGCCCACCCCTCAGCAGGCGGCACTCGTCGACGCCGTTTTGCGCGCGCAAAAAATCGGCTTGAAGGCGGTTCGCGCGGGTGTCGACGGCGCGAAAGTCCACGCCGAAGTCGCCGCATTCTTCGAAAAATCGGGCTATAAAACCGAACTCAAAAACGGCAAGTGGGGCGGATTCTTCCATTCCACGGGGCACGGCGTCGGGCTCGACGTCCACGAATCGCCCTCGCTCGGCTTGCGCAAATGCATTCTCGAAAGCGGCAACGTCGTGACCGTCGAACCCGGACTTTACTACCGCGGAATAGGCGGTTGCCGAATCGAAGACAACGTCCTCGTCCAAAAATCTGGCGCAAAACTGCTTTCGCACTACCATTACAACTGGATTATCGACTGATTTTTTATGCTAATTTCAACCATTCTATCACAATTTTCGTCAAACGGAATTTCGCGCCTTGCCCGCGCCCTCACACTCTTTGCAGCCTGCTCGACGGCACTCATAGCTTACGCTTCCCAGACCGTCCGCGCGGAGTCTTCGCCCGCAAATGGCGGCATTTCGGCGGCTCGCAACATTTCGGGCGATGTCCTGCGCTCCCGCGTAATGTGCTACGTTATGGTGGAATTCTTGTTCAATTACAACGGCTCGACCGATAAAATCTACGCCGCGGGCACACTTTGGGACTCTTCGGGAATCGTTTTGCTTTCTCCCGTCGATATGCCCGCATTCTCCCGGGCAAGTTCGTTATCGGATTTTCGCGTGTATTACAAGGGCTGTAAAATCGGCGGCTTGAAGGCTCGCTATCTCGGCTCTGACGCGATTTCCGAACTTCACTTCGTCAAAATCGAAGACCCTCTTCCGCGCGAACTCCTCCCCGTAAAAAACCTCCCATTAGCCGAACTTAAAACCGCCGACAGGACTTTCGGCTTCAACCTCGAAACCTTCGGCGGCGAGGCATTGCGCGCGAATTACCTCGAAAGCTACGTAAGCAACACCTTCGGCGGGGCGCATAAAAAAATCCAGCTCGCCAGCGGCGTCTCAATCGGCGCGGGCGCGGTTTTCGCCTCCGACGGCGCATTTGCGGGAATCGCCGTGCACAACGTTTTCGAAAAGGCTCTCCTTCACGCCGAAGACGGAATGCCGATTCCCGTTTCGATTGAACGCCCCACAAACAACCTCGTCTTCGCCGCGGCGGATATTCCCGAAATCGTCGGGCGCATTCCGAAGACCCCAAATACCGACATCTGCGGCTGGATTGGCGTCGCGAACACGGGCGTAATAAAGGCTGACGCCGCCGAGGCAATGGGGCTTGAAAACGCCGCAACCCGCGCCTACATTTCGGTGGGCGACATCTTCAAAAATTCGCCTGCGGCAGCCGCGGGGATTAAAAGCGGCGACATCATCACCGATATAAACGGCGTCCCGTTCGAACGCTTCGAAGCCGAATTTCAGTCGCTCGAAGATTTCAGCGCGCGCATAAAAAAACTCGCACCCAATTCCTCCGCCGAGTTCGGAGTCTTCGAAGGCGCAAAACGGCGCGCAGTGCGCGTGAACATCGCAACTTCTCCCACGCGGTTGCCTTATAGCAAAACGCATTATTTCGAAAAATTCGGCTTTTCAATCCGCGAGCTCACAATGGAGGATTCCGCCGAGTTGCGCATTCTCGACGCCTCCGCCCGCGGCGCGGTCGTCGAATACGTGCGCGAAAACGGCGCGGCAAACGAAAACGAATCCGCCGCCCTCTCCGCCGGCGAAAGGATTTTGGAAGTCAATTCCCTCCCCGTAAAATCGTATGCAGCCGCAGTCGCCGTTTTGAAAAAAGCCGAGAGCGATTCGGGCGAGGCCGTCATTCTAACCGAAAATCTCGATGGCACAAAACTCGTAAAAATAAAGGCGAAAAAATGAGAATCCTTCCGCCCGCTTTAACCGCGCTTTTCTTCGCGATAACCGCTTCCGCCCAAACGATGGGCGCGGCGGCAGCCCCCGAACTTTCCGACGCCGCGCAGGCTCGCGAACTTATGCGTCAGGCAGTGGAATTGCGCGCTCTCTCGGCTAAGACTTCCGCCGAATACGCCGCCGCCGGCGCGCAGGCCGCTTCGCTCGAATCCGCCGCCCGCGCCCATCTGGCGCGTTTAAAATCAAAACTCGCAAGCCTCGAAAAAACGCTTTTGCAAAAACGCGCGGCTCTCGCGCCCGCCGAAAATGCCGCAAAGCGCGACGCCGAATACCTCGAAAAAATCTCGTCGTTTCTCGGCGCTTTTTATTCTGATTTAACCGCACGGGCAAAGACGGCTGGTGCGCCATCCGACATTCCCGCCTTGAACGCCGACCTTAAAAACGCCGATGTCCGCGAAAAATTAAACGCCACCCTCGCGGCTTTGGAAACGCTCAAAACCCTCGATTGCGAAATCTCCCGCGACGGCGAAACCGTCCGCACGGGTTTGTTTGTTCCCGCTTCTGGCAGCCGCGCCGACGGCGCAACCGCGCTTCTAACAGTCGGCGAAAAATCGGAGCCCGCAAAATGAAAAACTCAAACAAACACTTTCTTTTTTCCGCCGTAGCCATAGCCGCCTTTGCTTCCGCGGCGTTGGCTTCCACACTTTCGCAAAAGGCTGCCGACGAACTTTCCGCGGCGCGCGCGGAGTATTCGCAAATCGTTAAGGCGAACGAGACAAACGCCGCCGCAGTCCGCGCCAAACTCGACGCTCTATACGCCGAAATTTCGGCAACCGAAACTGCAATCGAAAACGCCTCGCGCGAGTCCGCCAACCTCGACGCCCTCGCGCTTGCAGACTCCCGCGCCGAATCCGTCTCGAAAGGCTTGGCGGCGGCAGCCCGCGGCTTGCGCGGCTTCGACTCCCGCGCCGCCTCCGCATTCGAAGTCTACACATCGCTAAAACTCGCATTGCAAAACGCGCTCGATTCGCTCGCAAACCCGCTTAAAATGCGCTCCGTAACGGCGACTGACCCGAAATCGGGTGCGGAATATTCTGGCAACACATTCCGCGTCGGCGGCTTTTCGTATTTCGTCTCTCCCTCAGTCGCAGGCTTCCTGACGCCCGACAACGCCGTTTACGGCACACAATACGCCGCGGAAATCCGCAATTTTTCCGAGTCCAAAACGCGTAAAATCCCCGCCGACATCTCCGGCGGAAAACTCTTCAAAACCGAAAAGTCCGCAACTTCCATTCGCGAACAAATCGAGCTCGGCGGCGTCTGGATTTATCCGATACTCTTTCTCGGCGCGCTCTCCTGCGCAATTGCACTCGCAAAAATTCTCACATTCGCCCGCGCACATTCCGCAAAAAAAGCGGCTTCGTGCGGCGGCAAACTCCCTCCCGAATACGCCGACATTTTGCGCCGCGCCCAAAATTGCGCCGACACGCAGCAAAAACAGTCCGCCGTCTACGACGCCGTTTTGCGCTACAACCTGCGCCTCAATCGCGGCAAAAGCGCGCTTTCCGTCTCCGCGGCAGTCGCCCCTCTCTTCGGATTGCTCGGCACCGTAAGCGGCATAATCAAGACTTTTTCCGACCTTGCAACATCGCATTCCGCGCAGACCGACGCCGTAAGCGACGGAATTGCCGAGGCGCTGATAACAACCGAATACGGGCTAATCGTGGCAATCCCCGCGCTCGTTGCGGCGGCATTGGTTTCGCGCGCGGCAAAATTTTATTCCGATTTTCTCGGCGATTTTGCCGCAACCCGCATTTCCGCCGACCCCGCAATCGACCCGACCTCCGAGCCAAACAAATCCGCCTAAAAACTCCGCCTCCAAAATATGACGTTTTTCGAAAGCATAAAATTCGTGTTTTCTTCCGGCGGACTTCTGAACGCAGCCCTCGCAGTATGCGCATTCGCGGCGTTTTTTCTGGTATTTAAAATATTTTTCAGCCTCCGCGCGAATTCGAAAAAAACACTTTTGCCCCACTCCGATTCCGCGCGCGCCGCGCAAATTCTGCGTTCCTGTAAACGCGACATCGCATTGATAAAAACGCTCGCATTCATCTCACCCCTTTTGGGATTGCTCGGCACCGTAATCGGAATCGCCCATTGTGCGGCTTCGGGCGGCGACGTCCGCGCGGTATCCGACGGCGTTTCGTATTCGCTCATCACAACCCAGACGGGACTTGTCCTCGCAATTCCCGAGTGGATTGCGGCAATCGCCTTTTCCGCCCGCGTTAAAGAATTGCAATCGCTCCGCGAATCGGCGAACATTCGGCAATAATCGTATGAAAAATTTCAGGGAAATCTCGCGCGAAACCTCCGACGGCGACACAATAAACATCTCGCCGCTAATCGACGTCGTTTTTATCCTGCTGATATTTTTCATCGTCTCCGCGTCCTTTGTGAAGGGCGGGGCGTTGTCCGTCGACATTCCCGCACAGTCGGCTTCGGAAGTTCCCTCCGAAAAATTCCTGACCGTCGAAGTCCGCGCCGATGGCGCAATTCTCGCCGATTCCCTGCCGTGCTCTCCCGTCTGGCTCGCCACAGCCGCGAAGAATTCGCGAATGTCCGCGGCGGTTGTAAACGCCGAAAAATCCGTCCGCGCCGAAACACTCCTCGCCGTCGTCGACACCCTGAAATCGGCGGGCATAAAAACCGTCTACTTCGCAGTGTCGAAAAAATAAAATGAACCCGACTTCCAAAATCGCCGAAACGAAAACCGCCGCACTTTGCGCGGCTTTGGCGGCTTGCGCAGTCGCGGCTCTTTTCACATTGCAGGCATATTCGATAGCCTATTTCCCAACGCAGAAGACGGAATACATTCGCGTCGATTTCCGCGAACAGTCCGCCCACAAACCGCAGCCGCGTCCTTCGGCACACCCCGATTTCGGCGGCGCGAAAATTCCGCAAATCGGTTCTCCATTTACATTCGCAGTCGAACTTCCGCAAATCGACGCCACCCCGCTTTGCTTATCCCGCCCCGATTTATCGAAGTCCGCCCGCGCGGCCGCAGACGGCTCGGGCGGCGGCATCGGCGGCGGAAGCTTTGCAATGATGGGGCTGCAAACCCTTTCGGATTCGGACTTGTCTTCCGACGTCTTCGCCATGGATATGCTCGACAAAATCCCGCGCCGCCTCGACACCACCGCCGTCGAATATCCCAAACAAATGCTCAAACGCGGAGTCGAGGGCGACGTCGAACTGCTCGTTTTCATAGACCGCACGGGCGTCGTCTCGGTCGAAAAAATCGTCTCCGCCACAAACAGGTATTTCGGCGAAAGCGCAGTCGCCGCGGCAAACAAATTCGTCTACGAACCGCCTATGCGCAAGGGCAGGGCGGTCTGCGCGCGCTTCGTCCTCCCAATCCCTTTTAGAATCTCGCAATGATTAGATTTTTATTTTCTGCATTTCTCATTCTCTTTCTCGGCGCGTCATACGCGTCCGACACCGTCGGAGATATGCTCTCCGCGCCCGCAATGAACAAATACGAGGCGGAAGTCTGCGCCGCCGCCGAGCGCGAACCCACTCCCGAAAAATCGCGCGACTACCTCTTGCAGTTCACAAAAAAACATTGGGCTGGCGCGCCGCTTTTCTTCAATCTCGCCAACGTCTGCTACCGCTTGGGCGACTATTGCGCGGCGGCAAAATATTACAAAACATCGCTCGAAAAATACAAATTCTTCGCGGCATACAAAAACCTCGGCTTCGCCCTTTCGGCGGCGGGCGACACCGACGCCGCAGCCGCCGCCCTGCGCTGTGCCCTCGCAATTTCGGGCAATTCCGACGTCCCGAGCCTTATGTGGCTCGCCGACTACCGCGCCAAACGCGGCGACTATCACGCAGCCGCCGCCCTCTGCAATCAGGCATTGATTTACGAACCCGACAACGACGATCTCCTCTACGCCCGCTGTCTTTTTATGTCCGAATCGGGCGATAATTCCGCCGCCAAACGAAACGCCGAAACCCTTTTCGACCGCACTTCCAATCCGCGCTACCTGCGCGTCATAGCCAAAACATCGCTCGCTTTGGGCGACACAAATTCCGCGCAAACCGCCCTCGAACTTTTGCGCAAACTCGGACTCGCAACCCGCGCCGAAAACACGCTTTCGGGCGATATGTATTTCGCTTTGGGCGCATATTCAAAGGCCGCCGACGCATATTTCGACGGCGACGCCCGCCCCGAAAAACTCGCAAACCTCGCCCTCGCGTGCCTCAACATCAATCAATCTTCCACCGCCGAAAAACTCGCAAAGGCGGTCAAAGACGAATCGGCCCGCAATAAAATTCTCGGGCTTTCCGCCTTGCGCCGCGGCGATTTTTCCGCCGCCGAAAAAATCCTGCAAAAGTCTGTCGACGCGAATCCGTCCGACGCCGAAACCGTATTCGCCCTCGCCGAAACGCTCTCCCAACTCGGCAAATACGCCGCTTCCGACGCCGCCTATACGCGCCTTTGCGCCCGTAAAACGGACGTCGAACGCGCCCTCTACGGACTGATGAAAAACTCCCTCGCCGCCGGCAATTACCCTTCCGCACTCGCATACGCCCGCCGCCTCGACACTGAAAACACGCCGCCCGAACTTCGCTCTTTCATAAAAAAATTGGAGAAACACTGCAATGAAATGGAAAAGTCCTCACAATAGAATCCTGCCGTCTCCGCGCGGAATCCCGCTTGTAATGGGCATTCTCAACGTCGGCGCGCAGTCGTTTAGCGACGGCGGCAAATATTCCGATACCGACGCCGCCCTGCGTCACGCCGAAGAAATGATAGCTTCGGGTGCGGACATCATCGACATAGGCGCGGAATCAACGCGCCCGCAGGCAACAAAACTTCCCGAGCGCGACGAACTCGAAATCCTGCTTCCAAAACTTTCCGCGCTTCGCAAACGCTTTCCCGACATTCCCGTTTCCGTTGACACCTATAAGCCCGAAGTCGCCAAAATAGCGGTTTCCGAGGGTGCGGATATCGTGAACGACGTCTACGCAATCCGCGAAAACGGACATTACCCAATGGCTGCAACCGCCGCAAAAATCGGCGCGCCGCTCGTGCTCACACATTGCTGCCGCGGCGAAAACGTCGAAGGCGACTTCTTCGAATTTTTCATGAAGTCGATGTCCGAACGCCTGCAAAACGCGCTAAACGAGGGGCTTCCGCGCAATATGATTGTGCTCGACGCGGGCGTCGGTTTCGGCAAAACCGCGCAACAAAATTTCGAGCTTGTGCGCAATCTCGCGCGTCTTCGCGAATTCGGCTGCCCCGTGCTTCTTGGCGTTTCGCGCAAGTCGATGTTCGCCGAAACCGCTGGCGACTCTCTCGCCGCCCGCGACGCCGCAACCGTCGCAGTTTCTGTGTTCGCCGCGCTCGAAAAATCGTGCGACATTTTGCGCGTCCACGACGTCGCCGCAAACGTCGCCGCGCTCAAAACAATTTCAAAACTTTTTTAATATGGACGAAATAATAATCGAGAATTTAAAATTGAAGGGAAAACACGGCTGCTTCGCCGCCGAGCGCGACGAATACAGGGATTTCGAAGTGTCTATGAGGCTTTTTCTGGACGTTTCAACCGCCGCGAAAACCGACGCCTTGGAGGACACAATCGACTACCCGCAGGCGATGTCCATCGCCGAGGGCGTGCTCGCGGGCGAGAGCGTCCGCCTTATCGAAAAGCTCGCCGACACAATCGCCGAACGCCTTTTCACGCGCTTCGAGCGGCTTCTCGAAGCAGAAATCGAAGTCGCAAAACTCGGCGTAGACGTCGGCTTCGATTTCGCGAAAATCTCGGCAAAAATCCGCCGCCGCCGCTCCGACTATATAAAATGACCCCGTTTCCGCATACGACCGCAACCGCAGTCCTCGCGCTTGGTTCGAACGTCGGTGACCCGCTCGAAAACCTGCGCGAGGCGGCGGAACGCATACATAAACGCTTCGGTGCGTGCGCTTTCGCAAACGTCTACAAAACTCCGCCGCAGTTCTACACCGAACAGCCCGACTTCCTGAACACGGCAGTCGCATTCGGGTGCGCCCTCGCGCCTCTTGACTTGCTCGAATTCTGCAAGGACACCGAATTTGAAATGGGACGCCGCCCCGCGTTCAGAAACGCTCCGCGCCCCATCGACTTGGACATACTTTTTCTCGGCTCGCAAACCGTCTCGACCGGACTTCTCACAATTCCGCACATCGGCTGGCGCAGCCGCGCGTTCGTCATAACCCCGCTTCTCGACCTGCGCGACGCTGGCGTTTTCGACTCCTCCGACTTCGCCGCCGTCCGCGAATTTCTCGCCGGCAAAACGCGCTCGTTCGAAATTTTTGCGCAAATATAAAATATCAAAATGGAATACGGAAAATTATACATAGTCGCCACTCCCGTCGGTAATCTTTCCGACATAACCGAACGCGCCCTCGCCACACTGCGCTTTTGCGACGTCGTAGTCTGCGAAGACACGCGCATAACGGGCTCGCTTTTGCGCAGGTTCGACATACCGCAAAAACAAATGTTCGTCAGCGAAAATTCGCGCGAACGCGCCGTCGCCCCCGCGCTTCTTGAAATGCTCAAAAACGGCAAAAACATCGCCCTTGTAAGCGACGCGGGCACGCCCTGCATAAGCGACCCGGGCTTCCGTCTCGTCCGCGCCTGCCGCGCCGCTGGCGTCGACGTCGTTCCCGTCTTGGGCGCGTGCGCGTTCGTCGCCGCGCTTTCGGCGTCGGGTTTGCCCAGTGACAGCTTTTTGTTCGCGGGTTTTCTCCAACCCAAAACTTCGGCGCGGCGCAACTTTTTCGAGTCGCACAAAGACTTTCCCCATACGATGATTTTCTACGAGTCGCCCTACCGAATCGAAAAGTTCGTCGACGACGCCCTCGACGTTTTCGGCGCGGAACGCGTGGCGTGCGTCGCCAAGGAAATTTCGAAAATCCACGAGCGGTTTTTCGTCGGCACACTAGCCGAAATCAAAACACAACTGGCGCAGTCGTCCACAAAAGGCGAGTTCGTCGCAATAATCGCACCCGCCGACTTCGCCCTATGAAACTTGCAATCGACATCGGCTCGAACACGATAAAGTGCCTGCTCGGCGAACCCGAAAACCGCCGCGTGCGCGTGCTCTACGAAGAGTCGCTCGATTGGCGCATTTGCGGCGGTTCTTCCGCTCTCGTTCCCGACGCCGCCGAAATTATTTCGCGCGCAATCGTGCATTTTAAGATCGCCGCAAAAAAATTTTCCCCAACATTCGAAACCGTCGCCGTCGCCACTTCCGCCCTGCGCGAAGCTACCGAGCGCGACGCCGTCATTTCCGCGGTTTTCGGCGCGACGGGCGAAAAAATCGAAATCCTTTCGGGCGAGGACGAAGCCCGCCTCTCCTATGCAGGCGCAGTCAGCGGACTCGACAATCCCGCGCCCTGCCTGTATTTCGACTTGGGCGGCGGCAGCCTCGAACTCGTCTACGGCGACGGCCGCGCCGCGCAGATTTCGCGCAGCCTCAAACTAGGCGCAGTCCGTCTTACCCGCGAATTTTTCGGCGATTCCGAACCCACTCCCGAAACCCTCGCCAAACTTCGCGCAAAAGCCGAAGCCGCCCTGCGCCAAGCCGCAGGCGACTTCCCGAAAATCGGCGCAGTCGTCTGCGCGGGCGGTGCGGTTGTCGCGGCGCGACTGCTAAAAAAACGCCTTTTGCTTGCGGGCGCGGAAGACGAAATCACCCTCGCGGACATGGAACTTCTCGCGCGGCTTATGCGCGAAAGCACGCTCGCCGAGCGCGTCGAAAAATACGCAATCCCGCCGCGTCGTGCCGACATCATCTGCGCCGCATTCGAAACTGTCCTCGTGCTTATGCGCGTCTTCGGCGTCGAAAAAATCAAACACACATTCTTCAACCTGCGCTACGGAATAATACTTTCTGATATAAAATAATGCCGCGCTGCTCCCCTACACACGCCGAACTTTTTCCAACAGACTGACCGTAAAATAACCATTATGAAAAAACTCGCAACCCTCGCATTACTCATCGCTTCATTCGCATTCACATTCGCAGCCCCGCAGCGCGTAATTTTGGATACCGACTTGGGCAACGATATCGACGACGCCCTCGCGCTTGCAATGCTGTTTAACCTTCAAAAAAGCGGCGCGGTCGACATTGCCGCAATCCTCATAAACAAAGACAATCCGCTCGTGCCCGAATACCTCGGACTTCTCGCAACATATTACGGCGCGGAAAAAATTCCGGTCGGAATGCTCAAACTCGGCACGGGCGCAACCCGCGGCGAAGACAAATACATCGGCAAAGTCCTCCGCGCAAAAAACGCCGACGGCTCGCCCAAATATCCGCGCCCCGAGCATATCGGTGTCTCCGATTCCGTCCGACTCGCCCGCAGCATACTCGCCGCGAGCCCCGACAAAAGCATTGCATACATCTCCATCGGATTTTCCACAAACATTGCCCGCCTCTTGCGGTCAAAACCCGACAACATCTCCCCGCTTTCGGGGGCGCAGCTTGCCGCCAAAAAAATCAAAGTATTTTCCGTAATGGCGGGACAGTTCGGCTTGTCGCGCCGCGTAAAAACGTTCCGCCCCGAGTTCAACGTCTATAACGACTTGCCCGCCGCGAAATTCTTTCTTGAAAATCCGCCCGCACAAGTCGTTCTCAGCGGTTTCGAAGTCGGCGAAGAACTGACATTCCCGCAACAGCGCATCGTAAAATTCGTCCCCGAAACAAACCCGCTTCGCGAAAGCTACTTTCTTTATTGCGGAACTCCGCCGCATTGCTGGGGCGGCCGCTTGTGGGATTTAACAAGCGTCCTCTACATCGTCAACCCCGCGGCTTTCGACATCTCCGCCCACGGCAGTATCGCAATTTCAGAAACGGGACTTACAAACTTCACCCCAAATAAAAACGGCTTGTGCCGCTATCTAAAAATCCGCCCCAACGAAGAACAAAAACTTGAATCCATAATCGGCACTCTCGCAGTCCCCGACTCCGCAAAATAACCCGCGCATCACTACATTCCCAATTCAACTTCTCGCACGCTAAAAAAGTATCCGCCTAAACGGATACTTTTTTTATTCCCATTCGTATACCCAAAATCCGAAAAAACTTCAAAAATAAAACTTGATTTTTTTTAGGGTGGGATATTTTTGCCTCCTAAACATAATTTAACTATAAAACAAAGGTTCCTATGAAAACTCGAATTAACTATATACTAACTGCGGCATTCCTCTTTGCGGGGGTTTCGGCTTTCGGAAACATAGAGGTGATTGATTCGCTCGGCGAACCTCAAAAATGGAGCGACGCCACCGAAACTTCGCGCGAACTCGTTGCGGGCGCGGATTACGTCCTCAGAGAGGCGGAAGTAAACGGCGTCGCGGGCTATTATATGAACAATCCCGCAGTTCCCGAACCCGCGACTTGCGCGGTAATCTTCGGCATTTTTGCTCTCGCTTTCACGGTTTGGCGCAAACGCCGTTAGTCGCGGATTCCCTAAAAACAAAAATTTCCCCCAAGCGTTAAAATAAAAAAATCAAAACGGGCGCGACATTTTTGCCGTGCTTTTTTTAGTGTCCCAATCACGCGCAAAACCCATCGCGCAAAATCCGCCACACAAAATCCATCATAAAAACTCCGCCACACAAAAAAGCCGACCCGTTTGGGTCGGCTTTTGCTTTCGTATTTCGGCTCGAATTTTCGAACCCTGCGAAATTCCAGTTTCGCCGAATCCGAAAAGCTACGCTTCGCTATCCTCCGCGCCCTGTTCGTCGGGCGCTTCCGCCTGAGACGCCGAGTCGCCATTGTCCGCCGCCGCATTGTCGTCGCGAATGTCGACAATCCTGCAAATGCCAATCAGACTGTCGCCGTCGGCGAGATTTATAAGGCGCACGCCCTGCGTAGTTCTGCCGATAACACGCACGTCCTTGACGGGCGAGCGCACCGCCTGACCCGCGTGCGTGAACATCATAATCTCGTCGTCCTCGCGAACCGAAAGCGCGCCCGCGACTCCGTTTGTCTTTATCGCAATCACGCCGCTTCCGCCGCGGTTTTGGATGCGGTATTCGTCGTAGTTCGAGCGTTTGCCCTGACCGTTTTCGCCCGCAATAAGCAGCGTCGAATTCGAGTCCACAACGACAATCGCCTTCACGCAGTCGTTGTCCTTTTTCAGCGTCACGCCGCGCACGCCGCGCGTGTCGCGGCTGAGGGCGCGAAGGTCGGCTTCGCTGAACCTAATCGACATACCTTCGTGCGTCACCAAAATTATGTGCGAGTCCTGCTCGACCATAACGACGCCGATAAGGTCGTCGCCGTCGTCGAGGGCAATGCCCTTTATGCCGCCCTTTCGGCAGTTTTTGTATTCCGAAAGCATTGTCTTTTTGACGACGCCATTCTTTGTCGCCATAACGAGCGCGAACTTCGGGTCGTCGAGATTCTTCGCGCAAATCATCGCCGCCACCTTCTCGTCGGCTTTGAGGTCGAGCACATTCTTAATCGAACGTCCCTTCGACACGCGCGAGCCTTCGGGAATCTCGTAAACCTTCTGCACATACACTCTGCCGTTGTTCATAAAGAACATAATGTTGTCGTGCGTCGACGCCGTGAATATGTGCTCTATGAAGTCCTCGTCGTATTGGCCGCTGCCGATAACGCCCTTGCCGCCGCGCTTTTGCGAGCGGTAGGAGCTCACGCTTGTGCGCTTTATGAACCCGTTGTGCGAGACGCTAATAATGCAGCCTTCGTTGGCGATAACGTCCTCCATTCTGAATTCGCCCTCGGCGGCAATCAGCTGTGTCTTGCGCGGCGAGCCGTATTTTTCGCGCATTTCGCGCAGCTCCTTCTTGACCACGCCCAACAGCTTCTTTTCGTTTTCGAGAATCGAGCGGTATTCCTGAATTTGGCGCATAAGCTCCATATATTCGTTTTCGATTTTCTCGATTTCAAGCCCCGTGAGCTGGTGCAGACGCAAGTCCAAAATCGCGTTTGTCTGGCGTTCGGAAAGCGGATACTTCGCCATCAATTCGACCTTCGCGTCGTCCTTGCTCTTGGAATTTTTGATTATCTTGATAAAATCGTCGATGTTGTTGAATGCGATTTTGTAGCCTTCCAAGATGTGCGCGCGGTCTTCGGCCTTTTTGAGCAGGAACGCCGTGCGGCGGTAGATAACCTCGCGGCGGTGCTCTATGTAGCATTCGAGCATTTCCTTGATGTTCATCTGCTTCGGCGTGCGCTTGTCGAGCGCGAGCAAAATCACGCCGAACGACGCCTCCAACTGAGTGTGCTTGAACAGCTTGTTCATCACCACCCTCGGCGATTCCCCGCGTTTGAGCTCGATTACAATGCGCGTGTTTTCGTCCGATTCGTTGCGAAAGTCGCTGACCTCTGTAAGCAGCTTGTCGCTTACCAAGTGCGCGATGTTTTCCACAAGCGTGTTGCGGTTTACATTGTATGGAATCTCGGTAATTACAATCTGCTCCTTGCCGTTTTTAAGCTCCTCGACGCTCGCCACACCGCGCATACGCACAATACCGCGGCCGGTCTTCATATAGTTTTCAATGCCGCCCTTGCCGACAATCACGCCGCCCGTCGGGAAGTCGGGGCCCTTGATAACCTCCATAAGCTGGTTGATTGAAGTCGCGGGATTGTCGATAAGCATGCAAATGCCGTCTATAAGCTCGCCGACATTGTGCGGGGGGATGTTCGTCGTCATACCGACGGCAATGCCCGTCGAGCCGTTCATAAGCAGCATCGGCAACGCCGACGGAAGCACGGTAGGCTCGGAAGTCGTCTCCTTGTAGTTGGGCATAAAGTCGACCGTGTCCGAGTCGATGTCGGCAATCATATCCTCCGCAAGCTCCGCCAGCTTACATTCTGTATAACGATACGCCGCAGGCGAGTCGCCCTCAATCGAGCCGAAGTTGCCCTGAGGAATCACCAGCGGATAGCGCATAACCCAGTCCTGCGCCAAACGCGTTAGCGTGTCGTAAACCGAACTGTCGCCGTGCGGGTGGTAGTTTTTAAGAACTTCGCCGACTACGCCCGCGCACTTGTCGAAAGCCCTGTTGTGCAGCAATCCTTCGCGCAACATCGCATAAAGCACGCGGCGTTGCACGGGCTTTAAGCCGTCGCGCACGTCGGGCAGGGCGCGCGAAACGATAACCGACATCGAGTAGTCGATATACGCGCTCTGCATAATTTGGCTTATGCTTGAATCTATTATTTTTTCGTTTTCCGTATACATTTAAAAAGCCTTTTTGTTAGATGTCCAGATACGATACATTGAGCGCGTTGTCTTCGATGAACGCCCTTCTAATCGGCACGTCTTCGCCCATTAACATCGAGAACGTCGCGTCCGCGGCAGCCGCGTCTTCAATGCTTACGCGCAAAAACGATCTCTTGTTCGGGTCCATAGTCGTTTCGAAAAGCTGCTTGGGGTTCATTTCGCCCAAACCTTTGTATCGTTGTATAGTCATGCCCATCTTGCCCATTTCGCGGATTTTGCCCACGAGTTCGAGGGGCGAGAACACGTCGATAACAGTCTTCTTGTCGTTGAGCGTTTCCGCCAGCGAGAACATCGGCGTTTCGCTCGGGGCGAACTTTTCGATGTCGATACCCTGCTTCGAAACCTCCGTAAGGATTTTTTCAAGCTGCGAGGCCTCGTAAATCTCGTAGACATTTATGCGCTGCTGGACTTTGTTGCCGAGCTCGTCGCGCACTTCGCGGATAGTGTTGCCGTCGAAGATGTCCTCGGCATTGCCCTGCTGGATAAAGAACGCCGAACGTTCCGCGTCGTCGTGGAAGAACTTGAATTCCTCCTTGTTGCCCGTGCGGATGCGCGCAATGAATTTCGGCAGCTTTCCGTCCTTTGCATTGTCGAGATACGTCGTAAGCGGGCAGGCGTAGCGCGTAATGCCCTTGCCGAGCGTCTCCACGCGCGAGAACAATTCCACAATCCTGTCAATCTTCTCCTCCGTCCATTGCTTGCCGTCCGCCAACCGCGTAAGCACCGCGTCCTTCGAGCCGAGTTCGAGCAGAATTTTGTTCATTTCCTTGTCGTCCATAACATACTGCTCGCGCTTTTTTCTCTTGATTTTATAAAGCGGCGGCTGCGCAATGTAGACATAGCCGTTTTCGATAAGCCCGCGCATCTGTCGGAAGAAGAACGTCAGCAGCAGCGTTCTGATGTGCGCGCCGTCGACGTCCGCGTCCGTCATAATCACGACCTTGTGGTATCGCGCCTTCGACGCGTCGAACGCGCCTTCGCCCGAGTCCCCAATGCCCGTGCCGCAGGCGGTGATGATTGTGCGGATTTCGTCGTTGTTGAGGATTTTGTCGAGCCTCGCCTTTTCGACATTCAGAATTTTGCCCTTAATCGGCAGAATCGCCTGATACTTTCTGTCGCGCCCCTGTTTTGCCGAGCCGCCCGCCGAGTCGCCCTCGACGATGTAGAGCTCGCAAAGCGACGGGTCCTTCTCCGAGCAGTCTGCCAACTTCCCGGGCATGCCGCCGGAGGACATAACCGTTTTGCGGACAGTTTCGCGCGCCTTTCTCGCGGCTTCGCGCGCCCGCGCGGCATTGACGCATTTTTCGATGATTTTCTTCGCTGTCGACGGCTCGGTTTCGAACGCGTATTTGAGCTTTTCGCCGACGATTTTCTGGACAATTCCGTCGACTTCGCCGTTTGAAAGCTTCGTCTTCGTCTGTCCCTCAAAGCGCGGCTCGGGCACTTTGACCGAAATCACCGCCGTCAAACCTTCGCGGCAGTCGTCGCCCGAAATCGCGGGGTCTTTGTCCTTGATTAGGTTGTTCGCCTTAGCGTAGTTGTTTATCACTCGCGTGAGCGCGGTTCTGAACCCGCTCAAATGCGTGCCGCCCTCGACGTTGAAAATCGAGTTCGCATACGCATAAACCTGTTCCGTGTAGGAGTCGTTGTATTGCAGCGCAATGTCGACCATAATCTTCGAGTCGCTGCCCGTGGCAGCGGGGGCTTCGCCCGTGAACCACACCACCTTCGGATTCACCACATTCTTGTTCTTGTTGAGGAATTCCACATACTCCGAAATTCCGTTTCTGAAATGGTATTCCTCGGTTTTCGACGTGCGCTCGTCCGTGAAGACAATCGTAATCCCGGGGTTGAGAAACGCCAACTCGCGCAGACGCTTCGAAAGGATTTCGTCCTTGAATTCGAGCGTCGTCGTGAAAATTTCGGGATCGGGAATGAACGTAATTTTCGTGCCCGAGGACTTTGTGTTTCCAATGACAGTCATCGGCATAGTGGTTTTGCCGCGCGAAAATTCCATTTTGTAGATTTTGCCTTCCTTGCGCACTTCTACTTCGAAATATTCCGAGACCGCATTAACGCACTTCGCGCCCACGCCGTGCAGGCCGCCCGAAACCTGATACGCGCCCTTGCCGAACTTGCCGCCCGCGTGCAGGTTCGTCATCACCAGTTCCAGCGCGGGGATTTTGTATTTCGGGTGAATGTCCACGGGAATGCCGCGGCCGTTGTCTTCAATAGAGCACGCACCGTTTGCGTGCACCGTTACCTTAATCTGATTGCAGTAGCCCGCCAACGCTTCGTCAATCGAGTTGTCCACGATTTCGAAAACGCAGTGGTGCAGACCCCTTTCGTTTGTGTCGCCGATATACATATCGGGACGCTTTCTGACGCCCTCCAACCCTTCGAGTTTTTGGATTTTCGAGGCATCGTATTTGTCGTTGTTTTTGATGTCGTCAGCCATTGTGTTTTTTCGGTATTTTTTCTTTATCTATTTCGTAAAATTTTCGGGGCTTAAAATCGGCGTCAAAGCGCGATTTTTAAAGGCAATAAGCCATTTTTGCCCGATGTTTGTCTACATACTATTACACCCCCGTTTTTATGCAACACTTTTATTGGTTTTTCGCCCCGATTTTTTCGGTATTTTTCGCCCGAATTCGGTTGACTTTTGCGCCCGATTTTGCGCCGTTTTACCCCCGCCAAACGCCGCGATTTTTTTGTTGATTCGGCGCACAATATCCATAATTTCGCTCCCCGTATGAGACGTTTATCCTTCTTCGGCAGATTCGGAATTTTTGCCGTATTGCTGACATTCGCATTTTCGACATTCGCCTTCGATTCCGTCCGCGTCGAAATCGAACGCCGCGGCGCAAAACCGACTTCGACAACACACAAACTCGCAAAACGCCCCGACGGCGCATTACGTTTTATTATGCCTAAGGGCGAAATTCCCAAAGACGCCGCAGCCGTTTCCGTCTTTTCCCCGATTTCGGCAAAGACGGGCGGCGCGGGCTATTGGCTCACGCCCGACGGCGTCTACGGCAAATTCACCCAAACGGGCGGCAAATACACCTGCAATAAACCCGTTATGCCAATATTTGCAATCTCGACCGATTCGGGCGCGGCGGCGGCAGTCGTCAAGGGCTTGAAATACGAGTTCCTGCCGACCGTCTCCGTCCGCAACGGCACATACGAAATCTGCGCGCGCTTCGACATCTCCGATATCGGCTTTGCGCCCTACGAAGACATCATAGTCGACTTCTACCCGCTGCCTTCCAACGCCACATTCGTCGATGTAGGAAAACTCTACCGCCGCTTGCAGCTTGAAAGCGGCACAGTCCGCCCGCTCGCCGAACGCGCAAAGGACAACAAATTTTTGGCATATTCCGCCAAATCGCTCTTCGTCAAACTTTCAATGGCGTGCAAAAACAACAAACTCAAAGTCCACCACCAAACCCGCGCCACCGAGCCCGAACTCGGCGTCCATTGCACGTTCGACGAATCCGTCGAGCTTATGAAATACCTGAAATCTTCGGGCTTGGACAACGTCGAATTCTGCTTCACGGGCTGGAACAGAATGGGACACGACGGACGCTTCCCCGAAGTCTTTCCCGTCGAGCCCGCGCTCGGCGGCGAGGAAAAAATGCGCCGCGCAGTCGCCTACGGACAGTCAATCGGATACCAAATGACCTGCCACCTCAACTATACCGACGCCTACACAATCGCCGATTGCTGGGACGAAGAATACATCTGCAAAAACCCCAACGGCACCCCTCAGGCAAAACACGTCTGGGCGGGCGGACTCGCATTCCAGCCCTGTTATAAACGCATCCTAGAACTCTTCATCGAAGACCATTATTCCCGCCTACGCCAAATCGGCATCGCGGGACTTTTCCACCTCGACGTAAACTCCGCAATCCGCCCCTGCCGTTGCTGCGACCCCCGCCACCCGCAAACCCGCGCCCAAAGCGCGGAGTCTCTCAATAAACTCCAAAGACGCTCCCGAGAAGTCTTCGGCGGACAGGGCTCCGAGTGCGGTTTCGACCACGTCGCTCCCACGCTCGACTTCGCCCTCTACACTTCCGGCTTCCACACTTGGCGGCCGCGCAGCCCGCTTGTTTCGGGCTATTGCCACTTGTGGGAAGTTGTCTACCACGGCATAATTATAAGCAACCCGTTCGCCAAAACAATGCGCTATATGCTCCTGCCCGACGAGTCCGAATACGCCCGCTGGCGCGTCGCCTGCGCCGCAGTCGCGGGGCGGCCCGTAGTCTATTCTTCGTGCGATACAATCAAAAAATACACGCCGCGCCTTGCCCGCGCCGCAGCCGATTACGCCGAAATGTCGTATCTTCAATACGAATTTATCGACGACCTCCGCGACATCGCCGACGGCGTAAAATCGACAACCTTTTCCGACGGCTCGGAAATCGTCTCGAATTTCACCGACAAACCGTTTGCATACCGCGGCAAGAAAATCCCTCCACTAGATTTCCTTCTCTTCAAACCCACAAAAAAATAACCCCCACCACTCCAACAAACAAAAAAGCGCGCGGAAACCCTCCCGCGCGCTTTAAAGCAAAAACAAAATCTTACGCGTCCATTTACGCGTCTTTTTCAGTCCACTTGCCTTCGGCTTTTATAAGCTCGACAAGACGCTCGATTGCCTGTTCCTGCGGAATGTTCACGGCAACACACTTCTTGTTTTTGTAGAGATTTATCTTCCCGGGAGCTCCTCCCACATACCCGAAGTCAGCGTCCGCCATTTCGCCGGGGCCGTTTACAATGCAGCCCATAACGCCGATTGTCACATTCTTCAAGTGCGACGTCGCCTTTTCGATTTTCGCCACGGCGTCCTGAATGTTGTAGAGAGTTCTTCCGCAGCTCGGGCACGCAATGTATTCGGCTTTCGACCTCCTCGCCCTCGCGCCCTGCAAAATCGCGAGCGCATACGCGGCGTCTTTTTCCGCATCGCCCGAAATCTCCGCCGAAACAATGTCGCCAATCCCGTCCACGAGAAGCGAGCCTATGTAAATCGCGGCCTCGTTGAGCTTTTCCATTTCCGACACATTCCCGTCTACAAGCTTCGAACCGTCGAATTTAAGCCAAATCGGATTCTTCCCGCCGAGCTTTGCAATCTGCGCAGCAAACGCCCTCGCTTCGCCCACCGCGTGCTTTTTTCCGACGGGCGCGGGTGCAACCAAAATCAGATTCGGATTCCCCAAAAGATGCTTCATCTTCGGCAGAAAATCCGTCGCCACTTCCGCCGCCACTTTGCCTTCTTTGAGGTCGTCTTCCAGACAGCACGGACATTCGTATTTCGCAAACTTCAAAACCGAGCCGTCCGACAACTTCGCCGCGCCGCCTTCAAATTGCGCGTCGGCATTTTTCGCAGCCCCGAATGCCGCAACCGCGGGCACATTGCCCGCGCCCACCGCAAACTTTCCGCAGTCAAGCGCGATAGACTCGCGGCGGTTGTAGTTGTAAAAATCTATGTTTTCCTCGGGCTGGGGCAGGGGCTTTTCGCTCCTGATTTTGTCGGCAAGAGCTGCTATGTTCTTTGCAACCGGCACTTCCGCCACGGGGTCTTCCGTCAGCGAAACCCTGATAGTGTCGCCGATTCCGTCAAAGAGCAGCCCTCCTATGCCCATCGCGCTTTTTATCCGCGCGTCAATCCCGAAGCCAGCTTCCGTGACCCCCAGATGCAGCGGATACGCAAAGCCCTCTTCGCGCATTCTGCATACCGCAAGCCTGTATGTCTGCGTCATAACGCGCGTGTTGCTCGATTTAAACGAGAACAGAAAATTGTGGAAATTCAGGTCTCGGCAAATGCGGGCGAATTCGAACGCCGCCTCCACCATTCCGTAGGACGTATCCCCATACCTGCGCACAATCCTGTCCGAGAGCGAACCGTGGTTCGTCCCTATTCTGATAGCGCGCCCCAGCTCCTTGCAGCGCAATACGAGCGGTTCGAACTTCTCTCGAACCTTCGCAAGCTCCGCCTCATATTCGGCGTCCGTATAGTCGGGCTTGCCGTCGAGACGCTTGTCCGTAAAATTCCCCGGGTTCACGCGTATTTTCTCGACGTGCTCCACAGCCTCCATAGCCGTCTGCGGCAAAAAGTGGATATCGGCAACCAGCGGATTCGAGAATCCCGCCGCCTTGAATTTTTTCGAAATATCCTTCAACGCCTTCGCCGCGTCGAGATTCTGCGCCGTAAGCCTTATAATCTGGCAGCCCGCTTCGGCGAGCGCAATGCACTGCCTTACCGACGCGTCCACGTCGCAGGTTTTCGTGTTCGTCATCGATTGCACGACAATCGGTGCGCCCCCGCCTATTTTCACGCCGCCGACATCGACTTGGTGGTTTTCGGTTCTAACACAGTTGACTCTCGAATTGCAGTAAGCTTCCATATCTTTCCGGTTTTAAAATTTTGTTTTAACGTAGTAGTGGTTGTAAAGTTCGGCTCTGTTTTCCAGACGCTTGTCGCCGTTCCAGCGCATAAATCCGATGTAGACAACATACGCCATAACCGCCATAAAAAACAGCGCAAATACCGTCTGAACCGCCGCCAACACCTTAGCGGGCAGGGGCTTGCCGCGCAGCTTTTCGATTAAGGCAAACAGAATGTGCCCGCCGTCGAGCACGGGAATCGGCAGCAAATTCAAAAACGCCAAGTTGATGTTAAGCAGCACCGTGAACGACAACACAAGCATAATAGAAGAGTCCGACAACTTGTAAATCACGCGGCCTATGTCGACGGGGCCCGCCAGCGAGTTCAGCCCGATGTCGCTTTGCGGATTCGCAAGCCCCACAACCGCATTCACCACTTTTGAAATCGAGTCCGCAAATTGCCTTCCCACACTCGGGTGGACAATTTCCACACAGTCGCGCAGCGCATACCCCAGCATAACGCGCGTCTTCGCCCCAATCGGTTCGAGCTTCAATTCCGCCGCCGACAGCGACTTCAAATTGCAGTTGGCGTCCGCAAAATCGAGCACCCGAACCTTCCGCGCCACCGACGCCGCCTTCACAATATCATCAAACCCGCCGATTTTCGCGCCGTCCATCTCATAGAGAATGTCGCCTATTTCGATTTTCTCGCAGCCGTTTTTCGCAAACACGCGCACCGTCTTTTGCCCCGATTTCGACGCGACTTCCAAAAGCGAGACATCGCCCGCCTCCGTGCGAACCGCCAAAAGCGGCTTCGTCTGCGCCACCCTCTGCGGCACGGCTTTTATCGATACGTTCTTACCGTTTCGGAGCACGTCCACAACAACTTCGCGCCCCGCAAATTCCTCCAAAAACTTCGACATATGCGCGGGCGAAAAAATCCTGACGCCGTTTATCCCGACAATCTCGTCGCCTTCCAAAATCCCCGCCTTCTGCGCGGGCGAATTCTTCATCACATTGCCAACCACCATTCGCGAGGCGGGCTGAATCCCGACCATTCTGATTTCGTCGGCAGTCGTCGGATTCGTTCTTACAAGCTTCGCGCGGACATCGAACGCCAGCTCCCTGCCGCCGCGTTCCACGACAATCCTTACAAGCGCATTCCCCTTGTCGTCGCGCCCCGAGCCGACCGCCACAAGCTCGACAATCGATTCGAAATCTGAAACGCTCTTGCCGTCCACACTTTTGATAACATCCCCTTCGCGGATTCCCGCAAGCCCCGCGGGCGACGCATACACCGCGCCGTCGGCGTCCGTTATCTCCGAGACCGCCCCGACCGTCGTCGTGCTCAAAATTTCGCGCTCGGGCAGCCCCACATAGCCCACAATCAGCGCGACCACAAACGCCGTAATCAAATTGAATAGCGCGCCCGCCGCCGACACGCAAACCTTCGCCAAAAAGCCCGCTTTCGGAAGCCGCTCCCGCACCGCCGCGTCGCCTTCCTCCGAGCCTTCAAGCTGCCCCAAGTCGACAAGCTGCGGAATCGCCACATAGCCGCCCAGCGGCAACAGCGAAAGCACATACTTGCATCCGTCGCGCCCCGACCATTGCGCAATCTTCGGGCCGAAGCCAATCGAAAAACGCAACACTTTAAGCCCGAACGCCCGCGCCGCCAGAAAGTGCCCCAGCTCGTGCACGAAAATCGACCCGCCGAAAAGCAGGACGACTCCCAAAACGCCGAAAAAGTTTGTCGAAGCCAGCCAGTCCATTTCGCTATAAAAAACGCCCGAAATACAAAAATCAGTAGCCCAGCCCCGTTATTATTTCGGCGGCCTTTCCGCGCGCCTGCGCGTCGGCAGCCAAAACATCGTCGAGCGTCTCGGGGTCTACGTGCTCGCAAACTTCGAGCGCGCGCCCGACAACCGTCGCAATTTCAATCCACGGCAAACGCCCCTTTATGAATTCCGCAACCGCCACTTCGTTCGACGCATTAAAACACGTCGTCGCCGTTCCGCCCGCTTTCAACGCATCAAACGCGTGCTTCAAACACGGGAAACGTTCGGTGTCGGGCGGGGCAAAGTCGAGCTGCAACGGCTTCGTGAAATCTATCGTCTCCACCGCGGGTAGCCCGCGTTTGCCGTAAAGCAGACTGTGCGAAATCGCAAACGTCATCGACGGCGGCGAGAAATGCGCCTTAATCGACCCGTCCCTAAATTGAACCATGGAGTGCACAATGCTCTGCCTTTGCACCACAATCTGAATCTGCTCGGGCGACACGTCAAAAAGCCACTTCGCCTCGATAACCTCCAAGCCCTTGTTCGCGAGCGTCGAAGAGTCAATCGTGACCTTCGGGCCCATACTCCAATTCGGGTGCTTCAACGCCTGTTCGGGGCGGATGCCCTTCATCTGCTCGCGCGTGTATTCGCGGAACATACCGCCCGAGGCGGTAATCAAAAGCTTGGCGATGTCGTCCTTGCGCTCGCCTACAAGACATTGAAAAATCGCATTGTGCTCGCTGTCGAGCGGCAGCATTTGCACATTGCGCCTTTTTGCCGCCCCCATCACGAACTTGCCCGCCATAACCAGAAGCTCCTTGTTGGCGAGCGCAATGTGCTTGCCCGCTTCGATTGCCGCAAGCGTCGGACGCAGCGCAGTCGTTCCCACCACCGCGGCAACAACCGTGTCTATCTCGCCGAGCGTCGCTACCGCCGTCAGCCCCTCTTCGCCGCGGAATATTTTCACATCGGGTGCAAACAGCCCCGAACACCGTGCCTTTTCGAACGCGTTATCATCATAGATAGCCACATACTTCGCGCCGAACTCCTTCGCGATTTTCGCAAGCTTCTCGAAATTCTTTCTGCCCGCAATGCCCACTACTTTGAGCCTGTCTGGATTCGCCCGCACGACCGCGAGCGTGTTGTCGCCTATCGAGCCCGTCGCGCCCAAAATTGAAAGTTTTCTGATTTCCATTTTCCGATTCCTAAAAATTCACACACCTTTTGCCGATCGGCCCGCGCCGCAACTAACAACGTCCGCAGCACAAAAAGCCCGCAACCGCCAGCACCGAGACTATAAAATACGCCAACGGCGCGCAGAGAATAAGCGAGTCCGCCAAGTCGAGCATACCGCCAATCCCGGGGATTATCGCGCCCGAGTCTTTCACATTCATTCTGCGCTTGAAGACCGATTCCAGCAAGTCCGAGACAATCGCCACCACCCCAACGGGCATCGAAACCGCCGCAGCCATGGCGGGCGAAATGTGTTCGTAAAAAATTCCGTATTTCGCTCCGAGCCATGCAATAATAGCTCCCGCCGCAGCCGCCGAAACCACGCCGCCGACCGCGCCTTCCCACGTCTTGTTCGGACTTATCGAGGGCGACATCTTGTGGCGGCCGAACGCGCAGCCGACCACATACGCCCCCACGTCCGAGAACTTTGCCGCCGCTATAATCCAGACCGCCAGCATAACACTTTCATACCCCGCGCCCACCGACGCAATCAGCACATAGTAGCGCAACATAAACGGGACTGTAAATAAAACCGCCACAGTAGGCAAAACCGAATCCGCAAAAAACCTCCCATACGGGTCTTTAACCAGCGTAAAAAGCGGCATGACAACAAGCCCCGCCGCCACCACGCCCGCAAAACCCGACGCAACGCCGAACGGAAGCGTCGCCGCGGCAAACATCAAAACCGTCGCCACTTGAACGTATTTCAACATAGGCGACATTCCCGCCCCGCGCAAAAGCGCGCAAACCTCGTAGTTCGCCCCCAGCGCAAGCGCGCAAATTATGAGCGAAAACCCTACCGATTTTCCATAAATTATCGCGATTGCCGCAACGGCCCAAAGCGCGAACGTGCTAAAAATTCTCTTGCCCATTTTGTTGAATCTGCTCCGAAGTCAGCCCGTAGCGACGCTCCCTGCTCGCGAATTCCGCGACGGCTTGCGCCAGCTCCCTCCCGCCGAAGTCGGGCCAGTTGACATTGGTAAAATAAAGCTCCGCATACGCGCCTTGCAACATCAGATAATTGCTCAGCCGCTGCTCTCCCGACGTGCGTATAATCAAATCGGGGTCGGGAATCCCCTCCGCGGCAGTGTCGAGCCTTTTCTCAACCTCATCCCACGAAACGGCTTCGGCTGATATTTTTCCAGCCAAAGCGTCCTCCACAAGCTTTTGCGCCGCCCTCGCAACTTCCCCGCGCGAGCCGTAGTTCAACGCCAAAACGAGCGTCTGGTTCTTGCAGTTTTTCGTCGCTTCCTTAATTTCCGCAACCGCCTTTTGACAGTAGTCGGGCAACGCCGAAATGTCGCCGATAGTCGCAAAGCGGACACCGTTTTCGACGAATTTTTTCTCGTTCGTCTTTATGGAATATTCCAACAACCTCATCAACGCCGCGACCTCCGCCTCGGGCCTGTTCCAGTTTTCCGACGAAAACGCATAAAGCGTTATGTATTCCACCCCCAGCTCCTTTGCGGCGTCCAAAACCTTTTCAATCTGCGCCGCTCCCTGCTTGTGCCCTTCAATGCGCGATTTCCCGCACGCTTTCGCCCACCGACCGTTGCCGTCCATAATAATGGCAATATGCTTTGGGACATTTTTTTCTGCGCTGGGAGTGCTCATTTATAGGATAAAACAAAAAAAGGGGTCAGGTTACCTACGGCACATTTGGCGAATCACTACCGTTGCTTTCTTCCGAATCTGGCGGGGTTCGCGCCCGCGCAAATTGCATAGGACCCGACCTTGCCTTCAATCCTCCATTTTCCGTATTTTATTGCAAGCTTTTTTTCCTTCCACACTCCATTTCCCCACAATCTGTCTCTTATACACATCTCCGAGCCCACGAGACGTAG